>OQVQ01000121.1_pt1 | contig 36950 bp, 34 predicted proteins | sample 1691491 | NCBI WGS metagenome assembly OQVQ01 (sample SAMN03418252, study PRJEB22391) | human gut metagenome | biome: human-gut; feature: organic feature; material: feces | host: Homo sapiens | place: Tanzania | collected 2013-01
ACTCGAAGTCGGGATTCGCGGGGCGCAGTTCCCACTTGCCGTCGGCCAGGTAGATGTACTTGACGGTCACCGCATCGTCGATGCACGCGATCACCACATCCCCGATTGTCACCTTGTCGGTCTTCTGCGCGATGAGCAGGTCTCCGTCGAGGATTCCTGCGTCTCTCATGCTTTCGCCCTGGACCTTCACCGCAAAGAGCGGTTTCCCCGGCACGTACTTGCGCGAGAGAAGCGACGGGTCGAGTGTCAGGTAGCGTTCGACCTGCTCCTCGGTCTCCCCCGGGACGCCTGCGGAAATCCTCCCCAGGACGGGAATCGAGAGGCTCATGGAGAAATGGTGCATCCTCTGCACACCGGGGATCGAAATGCTCCTGGCCTTCGAGGTGCGGTTGAGCGCCCCCTTCTTCTGCAACGCCTTGACATGGCAGAAGGCCGTCGCCGCGGTAATGCCCATTCCGGAACTGATTTCGTTAATCGTGGGAGACATGCCCTGCTCCTGACCGTAGCGCTCAATGTACTCCAACACCTCTTTCTGCTTGCCTGTCAAACCCTTCATGCGGTTATCCTCCTTCAATGAACCAGGACAAAATGCCCCGAAAAGACAAAGAGACAAATAAAAATATGACAAACCACGCCTACTTTACCATCTGCAATAGATATGTCAAATAGATATTCGTATGTTTTTTACATTTTCTTCCAGTGAATAATTCCCTTTTTTACGGGAACACGGCTTGCAGTCGGGGAAATCACTGTTATCTTATGCGCCGTTTACAAAAGATTTGACGGCGATGTAGCTCAATGGCAGAGTGGGTGGCTGTTAACCACTAGGTTACAGGTTCGAGCCCTGCCGGGCGCAAGACAAAAAGACCAGTTGCGCAAGTAACTGGTTTCTTTGTCTTTAGCCAAAGCTCAGTGGGCTCGAAGCTCCGCGGTAGGAGAATGCGAGACGTCGAGCATCCGAAGCGGAGCCGGCCTGAAGGTGCGACCAACCCTATGAGCACCATAAGGCGAGCCCTGCTGGACGCAAGACGAAAAAACCGACCCTAGCGGCCGGCTTTGTTGTCCTTGCGGATAGCTCAATAAACAGGCCTTGCTGGACTGACTATCAATTGATCCCCAAGATATTCATCACAACGGAAATCATAATTGGCTTTTCCTCTGGCTTTGATTCGGCAATGAGAAGCGTAATTGCAACCAGAGTTCCATTGCTGATCGCAGGCCTACCATCAGCCCTTTTTAGAGCTCCGTTTTTCTGTAGGAACGTCAGGAACAAAGTAGCGGCAATTCTCTTGCAACCATCATTGAAAGGATGGTCCTTCACAAGCAGATACAGAAGATTCGCAGCCTTCTCCTCCAAAGAAGGATAAACCTCTTCTCCAAATACGCTCTGGTACACAGCTGAAAGGATGCCTTCCAACTTTCCAGATTCTTTCTCTGTTCCAAACAAAGATGATGAAGAGCCAAACTTCATCCCTTCGATTATCTTGAAACACTCAGCCGTTTCGAGTCTCGTGAATGTATGATTCCCTTCTGGTTTTTGCACACACTGATGGTCGTAGTCGTCAAGCAGATCCAGTGCATTCGTATACCCATTCACAACAGAAAGCATCTCATCCGCATCGATCTCAGCCATGTGGGCTATGATCTTAGATTCAATCTCAACCGTCTTGTTCAAGTACTCAAGCCGTTTTTCGTTCAAGGCATACCCTTGGAGTATGTACTGTTTGAGAACCTTGTTAGCCCATTGACGGAACTCCACTCCCCTTTGGGATTTGACCCGGTAGCCAATGGAGATTATTACATCAAGGTTGTAATACTCGACATCTCTTCTGACTTGACGACTCCCCTCATTTTGAACTATCGCAAATTTTGCGACAGTTGAAGCCTCAAGTTCCTCCTTGAGCGCATTGTTGATGTGCTTGCCAATTGTTTTGACATCTCGTCCAAACAATTCGGACATTTGATTTCTATTCAACCATACCGTTTCAGAATCAACCTTTACAGGTATGGAAACCGACTTGTCATTAGCTTCAAAAAGGATGATTTCACTGTCCATGGTTGAATTATAACATGTCCACATATGTTAAGCAATAAAAACCTATCTGCTGATATCTATTTTATTTATATGTTGACCTTTCTTTTCTTCTTTTGAGGAACAGGTGTGATGGCTTCAAGAGCCTCCACCACTTTGCAGGAAAGATCCCTGTCTTCTATGTCCAGCACGAAGTGCTCTTTGGCACCATCATACGGAAATCCCTTGTCTGCATTTGGAAGCAAAGCTTCCGTTGCAGGGAGTATCTTTACGAAAACAGTATCATCGCAGACAAGAAGCACTGGCTTGTCGTTCGCATATACCATGTATTCGCCAAACATCTTCCTATAACGTATCGACCAGTTGGCGTAGCCGTTAATCTGATTGCAAACGTATTCAATGAAATCCACAGACGTTGCCATTTCAGTCCCTCCATCAAACGAACACTACTTGTTGCTGCGGCTCAAAGTCTCAGGCATTGCGGCTATGACCGTCTTGTTGGGTTCGACGGAATGCGTAAGCCATACGTTACCGCCAATGATACAGCCATCGCCAATAGAAGTATCACCGCCCAGAATCGTCGCACCAGAGTATATTATCACATTGTCGCCAATGTTGGGATGACGCTTGCGGCCACGAATCATCTCGCCTTCCTTCGTGAACTCAAAGCTCTTGGCCCCAAGGGTAACTCCTTGGTAGATCTTCACATGACTGCCTATCACTGTAGTCTCCCCTATTACAACCCCCGTCCCATGGTCTATGAAGAAATGGCTGCCTATGATTGCTCCAGGATGTATGTCAATGCCCGTCTGGGCATGGGCATACTCGGAGAGCATCCTAGGCAGCAAAGGAACCCCCATCATGAACAGCTGATGGGCTATTCTGTATATACCAATGGCCTCGAACGCAGGATAGGAAAGGATAATCTCCTCTCTGCTTTCAGCAGCGGGATCTCCCTCATAGGCGGCAATGATATCGGTCTCAATGATAGCCTCAATGTCATCTATGCCTGAAAAAAACTTGGACACAGTTTCAGCGCAGACAGCATTGTCCTTTTGAACGAATCCTAAACATGTAAAAAGAAGAGACTTGGTGCAATCCAGCCTCCCTTCCAGAGACATGTCCTGCGCTTCGAACAGCGCAGGATAGAGATACGCCTTGAGCGAATTCCAGAACTCAACAAGGGTCGGCTTGAGACGAGAAAGGGATAAGACAGCGTCGCCATTCAGCAAAGACTTCATGCAATGCCTCCATTCGAGCCGATTCTACCCCCTTGAAGTCCTTTTGTACAACACAATATCCAACAAACAAAAAAAGACATACCAAGGTATTGCGCAAAACGCACAAAAATGGTAATGTTCCGTTGCGTCGGGCGGATAGCTCAGCTGGTAGAGCAGCAGACTCTTAATCTGCGGGTCCAGGGTTCGATCCCCTGTCCGCTCAAAGCAAAAAAATCCTTCTGGTAACTGAAATTACTGGAAGGATTTCTTTTTTTGTCGTACTGAAGATGCTCGGAGCCGGCAAAAAGAGCCAGCAGTACTGTAATTCCCTCTTTTTCTAGGACATACAACAGTTTAAAAAAGGAGAGAAACATGGAAAACGACAGATTCGTATTGTTCCCAAGAACACAGAAGGTTCATGTAACATGGTACTACTAAATCTATGACCAGAACGGACATAGAAGTATTGCTCAACCAGAACTTCAAACAAGACAAAGGCTAGAGCCTATGTCCTGAAGAAGTACAAGGACGGAACTCTGTTTGAGTTCAAAGCTAAAGAGGTCCTTTTCAAGGATTTCGCCAAACCATTCTGGATATGGGAGACCTGCCCAATAGTGAACTTCAAAATTAAGAGAGGCGACACACTGGCCAAGGGCTATTGCAGAAGCTCCAGATTCCTCCTTGATCAGAAGATTATCCCAGCATTCGGAGATAAGCCCATAGACTTCCAGTTCATCAGCATGCGCCTTCACAAGGTCCTTGAAGCAAACGGAATCGACTGGAGAGCTGAGGGGCTGTCATTCCACTCTTTCAGGCACTTCTTCAATACACGGCTTGTGGCCAACGGGTTGAACGGGGAGCTTGTCAGGGCAACTGTCGGACATGAGAGCCAGGACATGACCAAGCATTATCTGCATCTTATCCCCTCAGATCTGAATACTGTCATGGATGTTGCCAAGCAGATTGTGAACCTGTAAAGCAGTTTACATTTATGTCAAATCGGTTTGTTTTTGAACCAATTGGCGAGATGCTGAATGGTCATCCACAGAAGCCTTTACCGACTATGGCTTTGTTTTCCACAAGGCCATAGGATGGTTTGTCAAATCACTTGTCCTAAACCCGTGAAACAGCAAGTCCGGTTTGAACATGTTGTTATTGAAGCACTCGACATACTGCTTTTCGTCTACAGTCAGAACAAACATCTCCCTTAGCTTTGTAATAACGGTATCAGACATTTTTCGGATATCGAGTTTGGTCTTGCAATGTATAACCGGAAGGAGCGTCTCACGAATTTTATTGTAGTCGAGTCCTTCTATCTTGCGGACAGTCTCGGAGAGAATATCTCCAAATACAATCGGTTTTTCCGCACTTATCACAATTTAAAACAGGGCAATCTTCTTTACCAGAGAGTAATCCCGAATCAGATCCGAGTTAATGAGATTGTAAAAATCATAGACATCTCTTGGAGTTGTCCTTCCTAGAAGAGCGCTTAGCTTTGAACCGATGAGTTCAGCATCGGACAATCTTCTTATTGTCAATGATTTACCAAGTTTTACCGAACTGACAGACTCATCAATATCAAGGATATAGCATCTGTCTGAATAATTGATTTCTATCTTGAGGACATCATTTGAATTTGAAAGAGTCCTGTATGAGTAGACATATGAATCCAGAGTGTGAACAAATTTTGATCTGTCACTTAATGAATATCCCTCATTTGCCATGAAGCCGCGTATTTCATAGTCAATCCGCTTTCTTCTCTCAAGCATTTCTTCTCTGGTACAGTTGTCTGTGAAATCCATGTCAATATCTACACTTAATCTCTCCAGATCAAGGAGACAAAGATTGATAGCTGTTCCACCTTTCAGGGCAAGAAGAGAATTGATTTCACTGTTATGAATGAATTCCAGAATGTCCAAAAGTCTAAGCACCTTCTCTGTGTTATTCGCCAGAAAATTGCATTCTATGGCTTTCTTCTCGACATCTCGTTTTCTGTAACTAAACATCTGCGTCTCCTCCCTTATCAGTCAGGGATTTCAGATTCTTGAAGGCATATAAACCCCATTGGTTTACGAATTCCAATTTCCTGGTTTCATTGCTGCAAAGATATCCGATATGGGAGGGGTCTGAGTTTGCCTTGCAGAATTCAAAGAATCCGTCAGAAAGACGAAACTCTTCTGTGAAACAGGAAAGAATGTATCCGACTTTCCTGAAAAGGATGTCCTTGTTGTAAATGAGCAACATTTCCTTGATCTTCTGTTCATTGACAAGATGGATAAGTTCGATGCACTTCAACAGTTCTTCCGTATCCATAACCTTTCCAAGCATGTTGATAGAGTCAACTATTGTCCTTTCTATGGATGTAACCTTTACACCGCGAACTGTATCTACCTGACTTAGAGTATCGGAGGCAAAGTAACGATATGAATAACCTTTATCATCAAAACCGGTGAAACGGCTTTGGGAACAGACCTGAACTTCTGAGAAAATCTGATTGTAGAATCCATAGAACTCGAATGCAGAGTGATAGGCCACAAAAGATGAAGGTGTTATCTTTGAGGCAATATCAAAACGGGTTGCAACGTCTCCGCCATTGACAAAATCTGTACAGGTATACAGGTTTTGCCTGATGCGCCGGACAGATCCCTTTTTGACCATGGCGTTCAGTATTTGCGGAGCATTGGCCGCACCACTATCCATTACCTGCATGGCATCATTTAGAGTGAAAGCCGGAAATTGTGCAAAATCCTGATAGTACTTCATTTTCTTCTCGTGAAGAGCATAACACGACTTGTAAAAAATGCAAATGTTTTATTAAAAAGCATAAATAATTTGCAAATTCAACATAAATCAAACATATGATTCAGCTTATTTAATATCCTCAATTAACTTTGCTGAAAATGCCAACAGAAGAGCAATTGGATAGTTTTTCACTTTTTTTCGACAAAACGGCAGATTTTTCCCTCTCCCACGGCTACTAGATAGAGGGTTGTGTCAACAACACTCCACGGAGTCCCGAAGTGAGAAGCAAAGGGTTGTTCTTTACATTTCAATTATCAGAAGGATTGTTCTACCGGCAATTTGGCGGAAGTGTGACAGCTTCCGCTTTTCGAGGAAACGAAAACTCCCGGATGTTCCGAGAGTTCCAAAGATCTTTAGCTTTGCACAAGAAAAGGAATTGAACCACTATCGAGGTGTAGTGTGGAAACTGCACCTAAGATAGGAGGTCAATACGGATAGTGAGAGTCTTACCCATACGAAATGGAATTGCAAATACCACATAGTGTTCGCACCTAAGTACAGAAGGCTTGTGATGTACGGGCGGATAAAGAACGAAATATGGAAGATGTTGCGTACCCTGTGCGGAAGGAAGGATATAGTCATACTGGAGACGGAAGCCTGCCCCGACCATATACATATGTTGGTTACAATACTGCCCAAGACAAGTGCATCGAGCGCGATTGGAGGCCTGAAGGGAAAGAGCAGTCTTATGATCTTAGATCGGTTCGCCAATCTGAAGTACAGTACGGGAACAGGGTGTTCTGGTGCAGATGGTACTACGTGGACCCGGTCGGGGATGAACCTCGGACGAGGATTAGGGAGTTCTGCCTTATTGGAGAGAAGCAAGAGCGATGCTGCAGGAAGTTGTCCCTAAAGCGCTTGAAAAGGTCATTTATGGACAAATGGAGGAGCAAAAGACTTCTGGTTCGAACACCTTGACTGTCTGGCTTCACATGTCAGACACGACTTCAGCTCCAGAAGGCGGCCCAAAGGATCCAACAACAAAATCAAGGATGTCAGAGAGAAACTATGGTTATGGGAACGAAGAGCATCCCTTCACTCTCATAAGGTACATGTCAATCAACTATGTCTATCTTCTATCCTCGAAAAAAACGTGAAGAGCCAAACCGTTTACATACAAATCAAATTGGTTTATGTTTAGACCACATTGACGGGATTTTAATACGAATTACTATTTTGAGATGATGCCAAAACACATCTCAAAAGCTACCTTCCAAAACAGAGGAGGATTTACAGGATGCATACCGCAATCTACGAATCTCCAATAGGACTCATAACGATTGAAAGCGATGAAGATGCCCTCACAGGTCTTTGGATAGAAGAACAGCGCCATACATCGAAAAACGCCGCAAATACACAATCGCAGCCGACCATATGCCCAGAATGGACATTCTCCAACCGACCTGAAAAAGGCACAGAGGAAAATGAAGGAACGGAGAGTGCTAGAGAAATCATCAAACAAACCTGCAAATGGCTGGACATCTATTTTACAGGCAAAGAGCCTTCGTTCATGCCACCAGTGAGGCTCAGCGGAACCACGTTCCAACTTGCAGTCTGGCGCATCCTCCAAAGAATCCCATATGGCACTACCATCACTTACGGCGACATCGCAACCAAAATAGCGAATGGGACTGCAAACCAAGGCGGCAAGACCAAGATGTCAGCACGGGCAGTTGGAAGAGCCGTAGGCAGCAACCCCATATCGATCATAGTTCCCTGCCACAGAGTCATTGGCGTAAACGACAGGCTCACAGGCTACCAAGGAGGCATAGCCCTCAAGGTATGTCTCCTTGGCCTGGAAGGTCTTGAAACTTCCACATATCAATGAGGAACCTCAAAGGTCCTTCATTCATTGTGGACATGAGGGAAAGGCTCCCTTGCGGCATACGTCGTATGAAGCAATTCATGAGCCTTATGGGAATTTGGCTCTCCAAGGAAACTGGAATACAGCTTCTTTATCTGAGGGTTGTTGTGAGACTGCCTAAGGGTCTGACGTTCATCCTCTCCATAAAGAGCAGCGGCTCTCTTCTCCTTGTACGTGTCGATTATGTCGGCATTTTCATTGGGCAGGAAGCATTCATGCACAAACGGCTGGCCTCCTCCATTGATACAACCACCGGGGCATCCCATTATTTCTATGAAGGTATACTTGGACTTGCCTTCTCGGATTTGGTCAAGGAGAATCTTTGCGTTCTTCATGCCGCTGGCGACTGCAACTTCGATCTTCTTTCCTTCAATATCGATGCTCGCCTCCTTGATGCCATCGAACCCCCTTACGGCCTCGAAGCTGATTGCTTCATGCTCCTTGCCTGCAAGCGAGAAATATGCGGTTCTAAGGGCGGCCTCCATGACCCCTCCAGTCACGCCAAAGATGACGCCGGCTCCAGTGTAGTCACCTACAATATCGTTGTCGAACTCTTCGTCTGGAAGTCTCGTGAACCTGATACCGCTTCTTCGTATGAGCTTTCCCAGCTCCCTTGTCGTAAGAACCGCATCGACATCCCTGAGACCTCCAGAGCCAAGCTGCGGCCTGTCCTTCTCGAACTTCTTCGCCGTACATGGCATTATGGACACAACGAACATATCCTCTGGCTTCACTCCAATTCTCTGTGCGTAGAAATGCTTGAGGATTGCACCAAACATCTCATGAGGGGACTTGCAGCTTGAAAGATGGTCAAGCTGGTCGCCATAGTAGAACTCGGCATAGTTGATCCAACCAGGGGAGCATGACGTTATCATTGGAAGGACACCTTTGTTCTTAATCCTTCCAAGAAGTTCCGAAGCCTCCTCCATGATGGTGAGGTCTGCGGCATAATCGGTATCGAACACCTTCTTGAAACCCAAACGCTTCAAGGCCGCCACCATCTTGCCAGTCACAGGAGTTCCAATCTTCATACCAAACTCCTCCCCCAATGCAGCACGCACCGCAGGAGCCGTCTGGACGACGACGTATTTTCCATCGTGAAACGCCTTGTCAACCGCATCTATCTCGCTTTTCTCGACCAAGGCCCCCGTAGGGCATACATTCACGCATTGTCCGCACATGATACAAGGGGAATCCTTTATGAGCCTATTGTAGGCAGGGGATACGATTGTCTTGAATCCCCTGTTCTCAAAGCCAAGCACTCCATTGCCATGGGCATTGTGACAACGGGCCACACATCTTCCACAGAGAATGCATTTGGAAGTATCCCTCACGATGGATGGATTGAAATGGTCGAACGTAGTTGGAGTCTTCTCCCCAACGTACATGCCTTCCCTTGCACCCGTAATCTGCGCTGCATGCAAAAGCTCACAGTGACCGTTCTTCTCGCACTGCTGGCAATTCAAGGAATGGTTTGAAAGCAAAAGCTCGACAGATGCCCTCCTTGCAGAAGTCGCCCTTGGAGAAGAAATTATAACTTCCAATCCCTCGGAGACCGGGTATACGCACGAAGCGACGAGCCGTTCTGATCCAACGACTTCAACCAGACAGACCCTGCACGAACCCGCATTGCATTCGCCGTGGTTGTACGAACACAGAGACGGAATCTCGTATCCGCACCATCTTGCAGCCTCAAGAACGGTGAGGCCGGATTCAACCTGATAGGACTTGCCCTCAATCTTTATATTCACCAATGCCATATCCTCTCCTCCATCAAATCTTGTCGATTGCACCAAACCTACAGGTGCTTTGGCACATCCCGCACTTTATGCACTTGTTCTGATCTATGGCATATGGCGATTTAACAACACCGACTATAGCCTCTACAGGACAGTGTCTGGCGCAGGCGGAACAGCCCTTGCACTTCTCTGGATTGATCACGTACATCATAAGGTTCTTGCATACATGGGCATGGCACTTCTTGTCACGGACGTGTTCGATATACTCTTCCCTAAAGCTTCTAAGCGTCGATAGGACAGGGTTCGCTGCGGTCTGTCCAAGGGCGCACAACGCACCAACATGGATGGTCGAAGCAAGGATCTCAAGCTGATCTATATCCTCCATGGTACCCTTGCCTTCACATATCTTTTCAAGGATCTCCAGCATCCTCTTCGTTCCAATTCGGCAATGTGAGCACTTTCCGCAGGACTCGTCACAGATGAATTCCATATAGAACTTTGCGACATCCACCATGCAGTTGTCCTCGTCCATCACGATGGCACCACCGGAACCCATCATGGAACCTCTCTCACGCAGGGTGTCGAAATCGATCTCCGTGTCAAGGTCCTTTTCCGTCAGACATCCACCAGAAGGCCCACCCGTCTGGATGGCCTTGAACTTCCTTCCATTGGGAATTCCACCGCCAATGTCGTATATGAGCTCCCTAAGGGTGGTCCCCATAGGAACCTCGACCAGACCCACGTTGTTGATTTTGCCGCCTAGGGCGAAAACCTTCGTGCCTTTTGAGCCCGATGTCCCAAAACTTGCAAAACTATCCGCACCGTTTCTCATTATGTAGGGGATCACCGACAGAGTCTCGACGTTGTTCACGATGGTTGGACAATCCCAAAGCCCCTTGACGGCAGGAAAAGGTGGTCTTGGCCTGGGCATGCCCCTCTGGCCCTGTATGGAATTGAGAAGAGCGGTCTCCTCTCCACAAACGAAGGCACCAGCTCCAAGACGAATATGTGCATGGAACGAAAAACCCGTTCCCAGAATGTTGTCGCCCAGCAAACCAAGTTTCTGAGCCTGCTTTATCCCAAGTTGGATTCTATGGACTGCAATAGGATACTCGGCACGAATGTAGAAGTACCCGTTCTGCGCGCCTATGGCGTAACCAGCTATCATCATGCCTTCTATGACGGCAAGGGGATTCCCCTCGAGAATCGACCTATCCATGAAGGCTCCTGGGTCGCCTTCGTCTCCATTGCAGACAACATATTTCTCACCATCGGGCTGATTATATGCGAACTGCCATTTCCTTCCGGTTGGAAAGCCCGCACCACCGCGGCCCCTAAGTCCTGAGGCGAGTATCTCGTCGATGACCGCCTGACGATCCATCTTCAATACCCGTGCAAGGCCGGCGAAAGCACCGGCACCCAAAGCCTCGTCTATGTTCTCAGGGTCGATCATTCCACATTCCTCAAGGGCTATTCTGTGCTGCTTCTTGTAGAAGTTTATGTCGTCCTGCTTCGCCACCTTCGTATGCGTTGCGGGATCGACGTAGAGCAACCGCTCGACTATCTGGTCTCCAATGAGATCCTTCTCCACTATTTCATCCACATCCTCGACCGAGACTCCTCTATATAGAGTGTCTTCCGGGAATATCTTAACAAACGGACCTTGGGAGCAGAAGCCAAAGCACCCAACCTGATTCACCGTAACGTGGTTTGAAAGCCCCTTTTCCTCGACCAGGCTCTCGAACCGCTCCTTTATCTGGGCCGAGTTCGATGAAAGGCACCCTGTGCCGCCGCAGATTACAACGGCTCTCTTCCCTTCCTCGCCCTTGAACTTGGAGGCAAGACAGACGGCGCAGTCATGCTGTTTGGAATACAGTTCTTCAAAGGTTTTGATCATATCTTGTCTCCTTCCTGGGATTTGAGTTCTTCGATTATCTTGGACACCTCGTTAATTTCGACCTTTGGATACACCTTGCCGTTTATGGAAACCGCAGGGGCGATTCCACAGGCACCAAGACAACGCAGGGAATCTATGGTGAACATCCCATCCTCCGTGGTTTCGCCCGGCTTTATGCCAAGCAAGTCAGAAAACTTGTCTATAACCTTCTGAGCGCCTTTGACGTAACAGGCAGTACCAAGACAGCATCCTATCACATACTTGCCCTTTGGCTGGAGGGAAAAGAAGGAATAGAAGGAAACCACTCCAAAAATCTCAGCAACGCTTATACCTGTGTTCTTTGAAACAAGTTCCTGAACCTCAAGCGGTATATAGCCGTACTCCCGTTGGATATCACTCAGAATCATCATCAAGGGAGTCTTTTCATCTACATACCTTGAACAGATTTCGTTGATTTTCCCTACTGCCGCTTCACTTAGATGAGCCATCAACAAACCTCCATACCTATTTATCGCAAACACCAACAAGACATATTACGAAATACTACATAACCGTCGAAGGGTCGCCATTACATTATTCAGTACAGACAAGAGGAAAAGCAATTAAAAAACAAATTTGTAGAGCTTTTTTTACACTTTCTACACAAAGCCCTATTTTACGGAACTATCGATCATTCCCTGGATGAAATATTTCTGGAGTGACAGAAAACACACTACCACAGGGACTATCGCCAGCATTGCGCAGGCAGCTGCAGTGTTGAGATCAATGTAGGTCTGCGAGAAGAACTGCGAAATTGAAAGGGTAACAGTGTTCATGCGAGCGGCCTGAAGGATGTAGCGAGAGAATTGGAAGTCATTCCAACAGTTCACGCTTGATAGAATCACAACGGAGGCCGTCACGGGCGTAAGCTGCGGCAGTATTATGTGGAAGAACGTCTTGGCAGGGCCGCAGCCATCTATGGTGGCGGCCTCATCAAGAGCACGAGGGATGGACCGTATGAAGTTCGTATACAGGAAAATCCCCTGTGGCAGCTGATATGTCAAAAGAACCAGGATGACAGCCCAGTAGGAGTTCACACCATGCATATCGACTATGACGGAATACAAGGATACAAGGATGCTCAAAGGAGGAACCATCATGACACCAAGGATGAAAGCCTGGACAACCCTATTGAAACGCGAGCATTTGCGGGCCAGAGGATAAGCTGCAAACGAACTCACAACGACCTCAAGGACAACCACGAACACCGTTATGATGGCGGTGCGTCCAATCGCTCCAAAGATACCAGCCTTTGAAATTGCTGTGGCAAAGTTCGCAAAAGTGGGACTTGAAGGGAACTTCCAGTAGGAGGATACGTCCGACACAGGTTTGAACGAAATGGTTGCAAGGATCCAGAACGGAGACAGGAACACCGCAAGGATGACAAGGACGACAGGAATGCGAAGCAAAGACGAAACAAATGCGCCTCTTCTTTTCAATGGAATATCTCTCATAGCTCCACCTGCCTTCTTTGAAGAGCCTTGACCACAATGTTGCTCACAATCATTATGAACACAAAGAATACCAATCCTATTGCGGAAGCATATCCTGCACGTTCACCACCAAAGTAGTATTTGTGAATCAAAGTCGATAACGAATGCGTATCATATCCAGGTCCGCCACCTGTCAATGCAGAGATGACATCGAACAGCTTCAAACCACCAATGAGGTTCAACGTCACAGACGACGTTACGGCAGGCATGAGAAGCGGCAGCGTTATATAGAAGAACCTCTGCTTCACTCCAATGCCGTCTATCTCAGCCGCCTCGTAGTACATGGATGGGATGTTCTGAAGGCCCGCAAGGTATATAACCATGGAGATTCCAACGAACTGGAGCGAATTCACCAAAGTCAGGATGAATACGGCGCGGTTTCCACTGGCAAGCCAATCCACAGGAGCGGCGCCAAAGAGCTTCAATACATCGTTTATCGCCCCTCGGTTGTAGTTGAAGAAGAAGTACATGACATAGCCCATGATAAGAGGTGCTATCATGACGGGAAGGTATATGACAGTACGGACGAGGGATCGCCCACGGAATTTCTTGTTGAGGAAAACGGCAAGGAGCACGCCAAGGGCATTCTGGATGACGGTGCTTCCAACGCCGTACACCAATGTGTTCGCAAACGCCCTATGGACGTTCTTGTCCTTGAAAAGATTCACATAGTTTTTGAGACCTATTATCTTGAACGATCTGGAATAGCCGTTCCAGTTCGTGAACGAAAGGTACACCCCTTTGAAGAAGGGATAGATTACGAAAAGTGCAAACAGCACAAGTGCCGGCACATAGAAAAGGTTTATGGTATCTATTCTTTTTTTCATTTTCTACGAAAAGCAGCAAGCAAAAGGGTCGCCATCACCACATAGACAGCGGCAAGGCGACCCCAATCAAAATCGAATCCAACCGAATCAGATCAAGCAAGGAAGATCAATTGCCGTAGAGGGCATCGAAGCTGTCTTTGACCTGCTTTGCAGTGTTCTGGACGGCGTTTGGCTTCTGGGCAAGGACTTCCTGACCTGCAGCGCAGATCACGTCCCATAGACCGCTTGGACAGTAGTCTCTGTCAAAGTAGTTGTAGGCTTCGACAGCGGCATGCTTGTCTATGTACTTCTGGACGGCACCAAGGTCAAGCTTCACATTCGTAAGCGCAGGGACGTTTCCGGTTGCAGCGGCGATCGTTGCAGCCACTTCAGGCTGTGCAAGGTAGTTCAAAAGTTCGATAGCACCCTTCTTCGCCTTTGTTTCCTTCCAGATTCCAAGAGCTACGTTCTCGCCAGAGATGAGGGTTGGCTCATCGGAAGCGCTGTTGGATGGAATTGGCATCATGCCAAGATGAGCATCGGCATTGATGCCACCGGCCATCATGATTGCGACGTTCTGGATGAAATCGAAGGCTGCCTGGTTCGTAGCCATGGCGGTGATATCACCAACGAAGTCACCCGTAACGACATCGGCATTGAAATAGCCATTGGACACCCATCTGTCGATCATTGCGGAGATGGAGGCCCATATAGCCTCGTCAAAGATGCCGTTCTTGAGGTCGGCTGCCTTGCTGTTGGCCTCGTCTGTGATGTAGAAGCTTGGGGCAATGCGGTCATAGAGCCAACCAACGGTGAAGCCGTTCGATGCACCAAGTGTGATAGGGGTCTTGCCAATGGCCTTGACCTTCTCGCAGGCAGCTTCGAAATCGGCCCAGGTCTTGATCGAGTCAACGTCAACGCCTGCCTCGGCAAGGACATCTTCGTTGTATACGATACCTGTGAGGTCCATGTCGAAAGGAAGGACCAATGCCTCCCCCTTGTCGTTGGAGATCGTAGGTATTATCTGACGGCTTACGTTTGCAAAGAAATCCAAATCGTTCACCGGCATGAGGTACTCGCCGTATCTGTCAACGGACCAACCGTGGGTGTCGAATACATCTGGAAGGTCGTTTGCAGCCATCTTGGTCTTCATGAGCTCCTCATAAGTCTCACCTGGAGCGGAGAACTCCACAGTATAGCTGCTCTGATCCTCGAATGCCTCAACGGCAGCCTTCATTGCATCGACCTGTGCGCCAGCTCCGCTGACCCACATCGTAATAGTCTTGCTGTCCGACTCGGCCTGTGCCTGCGCAAATACAGAAACACAGCAAACCAAGACAAGCGCAAAAACCATAGCTTTCTTCATATTCCGCCTCCTAGCGTTCAGTATGATTACTATGGAACCTCCAAAACCAGCCTTTGTGTAAATTGACGCATGAAGCGTTTCAAAAGTTCCTCTCCTAACAATTCTACCACGCTTTGCTTCAGATAGAAACAAAATTTAGAAACAGTTTAGATTCCACCAAAACACTGTCAAAACAAGTATCCATGCCTTGCGTTATTCCAGAGACGTGCAATAATTCGCAGTGTAAGGTACGCCTGTGAGGCGCCGTACAAGAGGGAGACAATAATGACAGACCCAAAACAATTCTACGTTGCATACCTAAACATCCTTGGATGCAGGTGCTTCTTCAACCAAAACCCAGACAAGGCAAAGGACCTGCTTGACGACATCCATGCGGCGTTCGACACCGTAACGAACATAATAGAGTGCGTGCAACGTGCGACATTGGAAGCGGGAAGCTCCCCATATGGAGGAATCCCAAAGCTCAAAGCCCACAGAAAGGTATTCTCTGACCAAATCCTAATGTGCTTCGAAAAGACAGGAGATGCATTCTTCGACCTCAACAATCTACTTGCAATGGCATCCATCGCTGCCGATATCCAAAGGGAATTCATACTCAAATACGGCATCTCACTGAGAGGCAGCATCTCACAAGGCGAATTCTCAATAGACGAGGATTTTGCCTTTGGACGAGACCTGATAGAAACCACATCACAGGACAACCAGAATCGAATGCCTAGAATCATATTCACGCCGCAGATTCTACAGGAACTAACGGCAAACAGAACATCGTTGACAAAACATGAGTTGGGGTGGTTCTATGACAGATGGTTGGACGAACTCCTCTTTTTGGACCAAGACGACCGCATAGTGCTCAACTATCTCTACAACATAGACAGCACAGTGCTTGAGAGAACGCCGTTCTTCACCCAAATAGCGACCATGATAGAAAACCGCATGCCCAAGACATCTGTTTCCAAGTCCAAATGCCGCTATGACATTGAGGACGTCATGAAGGAACATTCGATTGTCGTAGAAGGAAAACTTGCAGAATACGGGTGCTACGACAGGTTTGGAAAGGATCAGATTCAAATCGTGCAAAGACGCAACGCAGTGTTTCAAAAATACCTATGGACAGCTCAGCTGCACAATGCAATATGCAAAAGAAACGGACTTGGAAACAGCTGTCTCATAGACGACTCCACAGATACAGACGAACGTTTTGGACTGCCATGCAAAAGGACATGGGAGTATGCAGAATGCACAGTAGGAGCCTAGTGCAATAGACAAGCCAAAGCCCCTTGCTTCTCACCTAACAGAGTCTGCTGTCCCTGCATGCAACCATGTCTATGCCGGTACCTGCAACATTCCCAACAACCACATCCCCCATCTTCAGCGACCGCCCTTTCAGAGTAGTCCTTGAAATCTCATCCATTGCAGCCATCATGGACTCCTTTGGAATTGGAGATGCGCTTCTTATTGGAACGAGCTCAACGCAGGAACCGTTTTCGCCTGAATGCACCACCCTTATTGTAGAGGTCAGTACACGTTCAGGATGGACGATTTCAGAGGTAGCATATCCAAGCCCCCTTGGACAGCTATTGCCTTCAACTGAAACGACGTTCTTCGAACCATCGTCAAGAAGGTTCCAACAAACCTTTATGCTGCAGCCTTTTGGGCATATCACACAAGTTACAAACGATGTCTCCATAACTACATTTCTCCAACAAAACTTGCAACAGCCTGTCCGCACAGGACACTGTCCTTTGTTACATTGTCAGCCAAGTCATAGACCTTGAGCACGTTTCCACAGGCAAAAACACCAGGTATGCTTGTCATGAACCGCCCTTTGTCCACAGGCCCTCTAGTCTTTGGATCCATCTCTATTCCAGCCTTGCGACTGAGCTCGTTCTCAGGGATGAGCCCTACGGAAAGCAGCACGGTATCACAGGGCACATACTCCTCCGTTCCTGGAATAGGGATTAAGGAATCGTCAACCTTTGCAACGGTGACTCCAGTCACCCTGTCATCGCCATGGATAGCGACTGCTGTCATGGACAGATGCAAGGGGATTCCAAAGTCATCCAAACACTGGACTATGTTCCGCCTAAGGCCGTTTGACTTTGGCATGACCTCGTAGACGCCATGCACATGCGAGCCTTCAAGCGTCATCCTACGAGCCATTATGAGCCCAATATCGCCGCTTCCAAGTATCACTACCTCACGACCTGGCATGAAGCCCTCTATGTTTACAAGCCTTTGCGCCGTTCCAGCTGTATACACCCCTGCAGGACGGGTTCCAGGAATCCTCAGCATCCCACGTGTACGCTCACGGCAGCCCATGGCAAGCACCACGGCCCTAGCTCGAATCTCCAAAAGCCCAGCGTTCGTGTTCATTGCTCTTACAATGATTCCATCCACAGAGGCATCAGCCTTTTCAGAAGAGCAGCCGCCAAGCCTGCCAGACCCAATGGGCTCAATGGATGTGACCATAGTGTCCATAAGCACCTTGATTCCTGTCTCCTTGACCATGTTCACGTAGCGCTGTGCATATTCCGGGCCGGTAAGCTCCTCGCCAAAGACATGAAGGCCAAAACCCGCATGTATGCACTGGTTGAGAATCCCTCCCAACATGTTGTCGCGCTCGATTACAAGAACCTCCCTGAGACCTTGCCTCCAACACTCCAAAGCGGCACTCAGGCCCGCAGGACCTCCGCCAACCACGGCGACCTGAACATCAATCATCGCAAGCCCCCTTCTTGTCCTGGACCATCCAGCTCATGCGCCCAAACTTCGTCACCTGCGTGTATGGAACGCCAAGCTCCCTGGAAAGGATCTCCATGACACGAGGGGCGCAGAACCCACCTTGGCAACGTCCCATACCGGCACGGACACGACGCTTCACGCCATCCATGTCAACGGCACCGCATGGCCTACGGATACTATCAACGATTTCCCCTTCAGTCACACCTTCGCAACGGCATATCACCCTACCGTACAAAGGATTGTCCTTGATGGCTGCACGCTTGCCGTCATCATCAAGAGCCATGAAGCGGACAACTTTCCTACCGGTTTCGTAACGAGATTTGAAAGATCCCACTAAGCCGCGACTTTCAAGCTGCTCCACCACGTACTCGCCAATTGCAGGGGCCGATGTAAGCCCTGGCGAACAAATGCCTGCAACATTGAAAAGGCCATCCACAATGGAGAAACCAATCACGAAGTCTTCGTCACCGCTTGCGTTCCTGAAATCGCTGACTGCACGCACGCCCGCAAACGAAGTTATAACATCACGCTCGCTCACACTAGGGACCGATACCCTTGCGCTCTCGAACACCCGTTTTTGTCCCGTTGTCGTTGTGCTGGTATCATCACAATCCCTTATATCCTGAGCCGTAGGCCCAACAAGGATGTTTCCGTCTACGGTAGGAGTAACGAGGACGCCCTTTCCAAGATAAGTAGGCGGCTGAAAGATAACATGGGAGACAAGACCTCCAACATTGCTGTCCAAAAGGGAGTACTCGCCTTTTCTAGGATGTATCTTGAACGAACCATCTCCAAACAGAGCTGCAATTTCAGCAGAACGAACGCCTGCTGCGTTTATAACGCATGAAGTTTCAATGCAATCGTTGAGAACAAGAACATCGTCACCATTTGGTTGCATCCTTCTTTTCACCTTTGAAAGCTCAAAAGACCTTACAAGCTCCACCCCGTTTTCCATGGCAACCTCCATAGGTGCAGCCGTAAGCTCGAACGGCGAGCAAATACCTCCAGTGGGCGCAAACAAAGAACCCTTGCACTCATTCGAAAGGTTGGGTTCTCTTGCCAGAGTCTCCTCCCTTGATAGGAGTACAAGATCAGGAACGCCGTTGGAAACGCCACGCTCATAAAGCTTTCTTATGACACCAAGCCCCTCGTCGTCAAAGGCAACGACAAGAGAGCCCACCTGTTTGAACGGGATGGCCATTTCGTCATGGACACGCCTAATCAGTTCGTTGCCGCGGACGTTTAGTCTGGCCATCAAGGAACCAGGCATGGGATCATACCCAGCATGTACTATTGCGGAATTGGCTTTGCTGGTACCCATGCAGACATCGGATTCCTTCTCAAGCACCACGACGCTTACATCTCTCTTGGAAAGCTCATAGGCTATCCATGCACCGCATACACCGGCTCCAACAATGGCAAAATCATATCTACGCATACAACCAAAGCATACACCAACTTTGAGCTTCTTTGAACCATTTTGGACCATGTTGGAAGAACAAGCGGGCCAAGACCCGCTTACAAGAAAATCATGACCGTGGAGCCCACCTCTCCACAATCATATCAAACAGTAACCACCCCAAACAACTTAAAGCGCCAAAAGACTCGCCCCGTCTGCTGTGTTACTTCATTTTACCATACAAATCCCAAAAACCAAGCAAAACTTTCGTTTTTGTGGGAATAAAAACAAAAATGGTACCCCAAAATCCCAAAAATCACACTAAAAAAGCATATTTCGAAGTGAAAATCACAAGTACAACTCTTCACCATTTATCAAATCGAACGTTGAAGAATCAAAATCAAAACCCGAAGAGCTCACAAATCCAACTCTCGCAAATTCAATTCCTTTGACAAATGAAATCTGAGAAGCCTCCTTTTCACAATCTTTCAGCGACATAGGAGACGAAAGAAATTTGCATTCATATACATTGTATCCAGACAATGTCTTTAGAACGCAATCGAACTGACCATTCGTCTTGGTTTCCTTGTCATCGCACCAGAAAGACCCAATATCGAGAACTCCTTTAAGAGTTCCTTCCTTCACACATCTTGAAAAGAACTGGTTGACAATTCTTTCGAATCTAAAGCTCACAAATGTAGTCAAACTATCCTTGATATACATCTCATAGAATCCATGACTGCCCAATCTAGCAATAAGGCTGTCATTGCCCCAGATATATGTAAAGTAGAAACGCATGAGGTTGTCCGACAATTCATAGAATTGTTTCTTCTTATCATGGCTTTTGTTTATTGGGAAATTCTTTTCCAACGTTTCCATGGAAACCAAAGACTTAAGTTGCTTATCAAGCAAACCATTGTCAACTCCACCCAAACCCTTTGCAATGTCTGAATATCTCTTCTTTCCGTTGCCTACTATCATCAGGATTCTAGTATCAAAACCTTTCTGCACTTCTTTCAACATTACGCTCTCGATGTGAGTCCTGAGAATGCTGTTAGGTTCAAGAAGAAGCTTCTCGACATTGGATTCTATGGATTCATCAACCTCTAGGTTTTCCAAGACGAAAGGAGACCCCCCAAAAACGGAATACAACTCAATCCTTTTTCTAATTGGAACACTTGGATAGAACAACGAAGAGTCCTTGTAGTCAAATTCTTCCAAGCCAATCACTGAGCTGAAACGTCCAAACAAAGGATTGGATTCCAAAAGGAGCTCCTTCATCACGGATATGTACGAACCACATAAAACGAGCTTTACATTCGTTGGCAACGCATCAATAACAACTTGCATGAAGGAGTCCACTTCATCTCCGCTTTTCGACTGTCTGAAGTACTGATACTCATCTATGGAAATAAGAATGTTTTTGTTTTGCATTCTTACAAAATCAAACAGATCGAATATCGTTGCAAATCCAATTACAGGGCAACCCAATCCAAGACAAATGCTTCTTGCCAGCAAATCCAAATTCCCTTCATATGAACTTTTCACACAGGTATGACAAACGACTACACCGTCAAATGCTTTTGAAGCCTCTAGAATAAGGGTAGTCTTTCCAATCCTTCTTTTCCCATATACCAGAACAGCTGTACGTTTGTCTTGAGAAAACTGTTTCTTCAGAATTGCAATTTCCTTCTCCCTACCTCTAAACAAAACAAGCTCCTTAATTTTACTGAAAAATTTTTCAGTGAATTTTTATTCAGTATAACATCAAACCTTTCCATTCGTCAACGAAAAGGCTATCATCAACCCAAAATCATAGAGGAACGAGGAACATGAAGAAAATCACATTCTACGGCCCCACCCTAAGCGAAAGGACAGCAGAAGAGCCAAAGACAATCCGCACTGGAACACGTGCAATCATAGAAAAGGATGGAATGATACTGTTCTCATACCTAGGGAAACGGCACCAATACCTCCTGCCTGGCGGAGGCATAGAGGAAGGAGAAACCCCAGAAGCAAACGTCATAAGGGAAGTCCAAGAGGAATGTGGACTCATAATCGAGCCTCAGGAACCTTTTCTTGTAATAGACGAATGCTATGGTGACTTCATGTATAGGGACTACTACTGCAAGGCAACCATAACAGGTACAACAGCCACAAACTACGACGAAGGAGAAATCAAGCTTGGACTTGAACCAAGATGGCTTGATATGGAAACGATCCTAAAAGAACTCACCACGTTTGAAATCACACCGGTTGACCTCGTTGGAGCGCAGAATCATAGGCTTTGTGTAACGTATAACAGCCACTACAGGGAGTCGCTTGCAATCTCCCTCTTGTACAACGAAACGATACCCGCAATCCCAAAGAACACAAACAAGACGCTTGCAAGGGTTGAATATACGGAAGGCTAATTCCGATATCTCCATTGTACAACAAACGCAACGGATGAAGACATAAGATAATAGTTTCGAAGCCTTTCATCCTTAAATACCTTGAATACATCTGGAAGGTTGTTCTTTGCAGCAATTATAGGAGTCGATAAATTACAAACAACTCCAAAACACATGGAATCACAAAGGAAGCAACATCCAACTCTAACAAACAAGGGAGATGCCAAGGGAGTCCCTGAAGGAACCCCTCCACAAGAAACAGAGACACAACCATTGTCCACAACGAACGAATACTCACTTCCAAATGCAATCAACGTTCTAAAACGCCATAAATCAAAAGCAAAACCTACTGAGGTTCTAATTCTTGAAGAAAGAAACGACAGATTTTTAATCGAAGCTGATACATTAGCATACAGGAAAGAGTACTTCATTCCCAAATCAACTCCGTAGTTGGCACCGGCATCGTAGCCAAATTTGAAACCATTCGCGTCATATTCAAACAACGGCCCGCCAAATAGCTCCACATCAGAGGCGAAGCCTACAGCCATCAATGCAATCACAACCAATACAAGCAAGACTTTTTTCATATACATTTCAAGACAAGCAAATCAATAACAGCTTGTATCTATTCTTTCGAATCTCTTTACACCAGACTTTTTACCATCAAGGTCAACAGTTCGTATATAGTAATGGACATCATCATATTTGGAAGGAAGTCCGTCTATTATACTAAGCTCATTGCCCCAATATATGAGTTTGGCATCCTCATCGAACACATCCTTTTCGCTTCTGAACACCTCAACAAAGCTTATTCCAGAGTAATTGGCCTGTGTATGCACAAGAATATGACAAAAGCCAGTTCTTGTAGTCATTGCATAATCAAAACAGTCGAAAGGAGCGGCATCATCTATGTCGGTAACAGCCTGTTCTGAATACAGATACACGCTGGGATCATACTCATCGACAAAGACTCGGAATGGAAACGGATTCTCCTTTGTAAATGCAGCATAGTAATTTCCATCATCGGTTCTATAGAATTCAATCAAATCCTTTGTATCGATTGAAATCACAATTTCAGGAACAACCATATTCTTCAGATTAAGCGTTTCCATAGGGAATATCGCTCCAGATTGGTTTCCTCCAGAGGTCTCTGCACCGTATTTCCAGAACCCATCCTCTCCCAATGGGTTTATAAGGGAAACTTCTTCAGCAGAATCAGAAAACGTAATGTATGCGAGCATACCACCAAGGTTGAAAGGAAGAAGGTCATAAAAAGAAAACCATACACAGTCATCGGGATATTCTATTCCAAAAGGAAGAGGGCCTACGGTGTTTACGATACTATTCTCATCAACGCCAGAAGGAAGACTATCCTTGCGAACTCCAATGATACTGCCAGCCCACATTCCATTCGTACCTTCGTTTCCACCTGGACGAATCATCAAGGACAATCCGTGCCAATTCTTTTTCAAAAGACTTATCGGAAGGGAAAAAGTTGCTATACCCTTGGAACTAAGCATATTGTAACGCTTTGGAACAATATAACCGGAGTCAAAACATGTTACAGAAATCAGTTCGAAAGACTCTTTTGCTCCTTTTGTAACATCTTCCTTGTCGATTGGATTAAAAAGCCTGATTCTATCGATATCCAATATGTACGTCGATGGAGTAACGACAAATTCCGGGGTTCCTTTCACCTCATCCTTCAACAATTCACTATCAACATTGTATTCCAACGTATTGTAAATCGCTTTAGCAGAAGACTGCTTTTGTGATGCGGAAACTTTTAAATCTGCAAAATCACTTCCAAAACAGGACACAAGTAGAACCAAGGGCAACAGCACCAAGACTGTCAAGAAAAAACGAAGATACAACTTTTTCATACGTAAATTATAACCACCTAAAAAATTGGCTTCAACATCAATTTTATTCTGAACGAAACAATACAAAACCGAACATTTGAACAAGAAAAAACATTTTGAGTGAACGCCTTAAAGATTCATCTCAGAACATAGACCTTTCCATCACCCCGACCGACTGCCTCTATCAAACCCATATCACGCATTCGCTTGGCAATAGTGAAGGCTCTGGTCTTCTTAAGCCCCAACAGTGTCTCTATCTCCAGATCGGTTATCCGCCCCTTCTCTTTTATGAAGTCAACGATTCGTTGCATTTGGCCTGTCGTATATGGTGCTGGTCGCTCTGAAACGAATGGATTATTAGCCGACACTGAGCTATCATAAACTACACTCGAAGCTACATTCATATTAGGAAGAACAATCTTGAACGTATTTGGGGTAACCTCAATGCGTGGCTGCAAAGGGCACTCTGAATAAAGCCCAAAAATTCTTCTAATGCCTGTACCATAGCTCTCAATCAGGCGAAGCCTATGGAAAACCTCCGCAAGAGCCTTGTTCCGCGGCTGGGAAATCCCAGAACGAATATCATCAGGAGAAAGCCCAGGCAGAAGACCTCCAAGAGAAATGAATTCAATCTCTTTTTCGTTCACATTGACAATGATGCTTCCGCTGAACGAATAATCCCTGTGGACAAGAGCATTGAGCAATGCCTCCCTCAGTGCAGCCTCAGGATAGTCCTGTTTTTCCACACGCTCCAATCCTTTGACCTCAGATACAGTTCTGTTGCAGAGCATCAGATAATCGAATGCACCCTCAAGCTGTTCGAAAACAGAGCCACCGAACTCCTTGTTGTCTTTGAATATTGTCTTGGCATCATCTCCAAACACCGAAACCTTCACCGTATGCAAGCATTGGTCAGACAGGATGAGACCAAGGTTAGTATACAAACCATTTCTTACAATCCCCAAAGTCCTGTATTTGTCTAAGCCAAAAGCCACTCCGTACTTGGCGAAAGTCTTCTCAGCCGAATCGAATGCCAAATCCTGGTTCATCGAACGCATCTCTTCGAAGACATCGCCATCGCTGTCCTTTATCATCCTCCTGATCTGGTCAGGAGAAGCTGGTGCGCTTGAAGAACCTTGTCTTACATATACACCACTGGGCTTCAAGCCTTTCGCTTTTAGATAATACGGCTTATTGGAACCCTCGCTCACAGCTATGCGAACGACCTTGTTCTCCTGAAGCGTAAAACGAACGAACATGGTAACATCTGGCATTATCGCATCACGAATGCCATTGATGATACGGGTGTATTCTTCATCTACATTGCCCAGCCCAACAACGTTGCCTTCATCATCTATGCCAACATAGATTACACCACCATTGGTATTGGCAAAGGCTATGACCTCTTTGTACAAATCCCCTGTAATGCAGGATTTGAATTCAATTTCCTCTGTCTCAAAGTCCATACAGCCACCGCCTCCAACGTTTTCATTCACAATCATACAGTGAAAATTCGCAAAATTCAACATAAAAACGAATTTAGCGAATATTCACCATGCTACAAGTGGCATGAGCATGAAATCAAACCCTATTCACAATCCCCTCATATTCCTCACAGATCTTCCTGTAGCCCTCAAGGTTTCCAACATCGAACCTGCGGCCTGGCATCTCCATTGCATGCACAGGCACAACGGAGGAAAGCCAAGCAATGTAGGAACCAGGGGCATCGGTCCCGCAACCCGCCGCAATACCGTCATTGACACGAGCAGAATCCTCGCGTGTGTAGTAGTAGAATGGAGGACAGCACCAGTGCGACTTTGGATAGGCAGGCTTCTCCTTCATAGACAGCACCAAATCGTCTTCCCCTAGCTCCACGACACCGCACTTCTGAAGGCGCTTCTCGTCAGCCTCATAGTATCTCATGATACAGGAAGACCCCTTCTCCAACGCATACCTCATGAAACCACACAGGCTGAAATCCAGCACGTTGTCGCCTGCAATCACAAGCAAATCATCGTCAAGGCCAAGTGAATCAATGGCAAACTGTATATCCTTGACCGCACCCAGACGGGTCTCGTTGGAAGAGGTCCCGTCATCCACAACCGAGACCCTGAAACTACACTTAGCCGCCCAATCCTCAAAAAAGCCGATGAATCTGTGGTTCGAGACGACGATGTACTCATCCACAAGACCAGAAGAGTCTATATCATCCAAAAGCCAGTCAAGGATGGTCTTTCCCTTGATCTCCAAAAGCGGCTTTGGAAAATTCTCCGTCAAAGGGTACAACCTCGTGGCATAGCCTGCAGCAAGGACCAAACATTTCATAGAACTCCACCTCCAACGTACATCAAAAAATCAAAACCAGTCAAAACTGAAAGACGCAAGGACGAGTATAGCATACTTTGCAGAGAACTTTCAAAGCAAAAAGCAACTTGAAGTGGAACACTTTTCAACAAACGCACTGCAAACACACCAACCATTGACATCCACAACCCAAAATGGTATTCATACCAAGGTAGCAAAGCCAAGTAATGCAACTTAAAATTGCACAACAGGAACAAAAGGGGTGCCAAGGGGAACGAAAGCAATGAAAAGACTGTCTATAGACGAGCTGGTCACCACAATACAAACCAGAAGGAAAGCACTTGGCCTGACACAGGCCAGTCTTGCAAAAACCACAGGTATAAACCGCGTAATGATAGGACGCATGGAGAACAAGGAATACATCCCATCCATAGCCCAGCTGGAGAAGCTTGGAGAAGCTCTAGGCTTTGAGCCAGCGGACCTGTTCAAGGAAGAGCAAACGAAAACCGCAATCACCCCAAAAGCACCAGAGCACCCTGCCAAACGCCTAAACATAGCCATAGCTGGCACGGGCTACGTAGGACTTTCAATTGCAACGCTGCTCTCCCAGCACAACCATGTAGTTGCGGTCGATGTCCTACAGGATAAGGTGGACAAGATAAACAATCGAATCTCCCCAATTCAGGACAACTACATAGAGGAATACCTAAAGACAAAAGCCCTGGATCTCTCTGCAACACTCGATGGAGAGACGGCATATAGAAATGCGGACATAGTAGTCATAGCTGCGCCAACGAACTACGACACGAAAAGGAACTTTTTCGACTGCTCGGCGGTGGAGAACGTTGTGGAACTTGCAACAAAAGTGAATCCAAACGCCACAATAGTCATAAAATCCACGGTTCCAGTGGGCTACACAAAATCCATAAGAGACAAGTTCCATGCAAGAGACGACATAAACAACACCATCCTTTTCAGCCCGGAGTTCCTAAGGGAATCAAAAGCCCTCTACGACAACCTGTATCCAAGCCGCATCATAGTTGGAGCGGATACGACAGATCCAAAGGCAATTGAGAAAGCCAAGGAATTTGCAGGTCTACTGCAGCAAGGAGCCATTAAGACGGACATTCCAACGCTCATAATGGGCTCAACTGAAGCCGAGGCCGTCAAGCTCTTTGCAAACACCTACCTTGCCCTTAGGGTATCGTACTTCAACGAGCTCGATACATATGCAGAAACCAAAGGCCTAGACACAAAGGAGATCATAGACGGCGTGTGTCTGGATCCAAGGATAGGACCGCACTACAACAACCCCTCTTTTGGATATGGTGGGTACTGCCTTCCAAAGGACACGAAGCAGCTTCTTGCAAACTTCGACAACGTTCCGCAGAACATGATAACGGCAATCGTGGAAAGCAACCGCACAAGAAAAGACTTCATAGCGGACCAAGTCCTCCAAATGGCAGGCTACTACGACTACTCAAAACAAGGGGACTACTCCAACAAACACGAAAAGGACTGCGTCATAGGGGTCTACCGGCTCACCATGAAATCCAATTCCGACAACTTCAGGCAATCCTCAATACAAGGAGTCATGAAACGCATCAAAGCCAAAGGAGCCACAGTCATAATCTACGAACCAACGCTCAGGGACGGAGACACTTTCTTTGGCTCCAAGGTGGTCAACGACCTTGAAGAGTTCAAAAGGACAAGCCAGGTCATCATAGCCAATAGGTTCAACGAATGCCTCAAAGACGTAGAGGACAAGGTCTTCACAAGAGATCTCTTCCAAAGGGACTGACGCCAACACGGACGCAAAACGTGAGCACAAAGCGAATGCAGAACATAGCAAAAAAGGAAGCAACGAACATGGAAAAAAGAACCATACTTATCACAGGAGCCGCAGGCTTCATAGGAGCCAACCTTGCAAAGGAAATCATCAAGACGACGAACGACAAGGTCATCGGCCTAGACAATATGAACGACTACTACGATGTGTCGCTAAAGGAGTACAGGCTGCGTGAAATCGAGGCCCTAGGTGGTGATTTCACGTTCGTAAAGGGCAGCATTGCGGACAAAGGGCTCGTGGATGGCCTGTTCGAGAAGTACAAATTCGACGTCGTCGTGAACCTTGCAGCCCAAGCCGGCGTGAGGTACTCCATCACAAACCCAAGTGTCTACATAGAGTCCAACATCATTGGCTTCTACAACATCCTGGAGGCATGCCGTCACCACCCCGTGGAGCACCTAGTATACGCATCCTCTTCAAGCGTCTACGGCTCGAACAAGAAAGTCCCCTACTCTACGGACGACAAGGTTGACAACCCAGTATCTCTTTACGCTGCAACTAAAAAGAGCAACGAGCTTTTAGCCCACGCATACTCCAAGCTCTACGACATACCCTCCACGGGGCTTAGGTTCTTCACCGTCTACGGCCCCGCAGGAAGACCTGACATGGCATACTTCTCCTTCACCAACAAACTCATCAAAGGCAGCACGATGGAGATCTTCAACTACGGCAACTGCAAACGCGACTTCACATACGTGGACGACATCGTCAAAGGCATCACCCTTGTAATGGCCAAAGCCCCACAGAAGAAAACCGGCGACGACGGCCTGCCAATCCCACCCTACAAGGTCTACAACATTGGCAACAACCACCCGGAGAACCTGCTCGACTTCGTCCAGATCCTCTCCCAAGAACTCGTGGCCGCAGGGGTCCTCCCCCAAGACTACGACTTCGAATCCCACAAGAAACTCGTCCCAATGCAACCCGGAGACGTCCCCATCACATATGCCGATGTCTCTGAGCTCGAGCACGACTTTGGCTTCAAACCCTCCACCTCATTGAGGGAGGGCCTACGCGCCTTTGCCCAGTGGTACAAGGAGTTCTATAAGATCTGACAACGATTCTGCCTGTTTGAAGAACCCATCCTCAGACTTTTTAGTCTACACCAAACCTTCAGGCCCAGTCATCGGCAAGGAGGAAATCCGTTATATTCACGTGTTTTACCCCATCCCTACTCATATCGAGCTCATCCATGGACACGACATATTTGGGCCAGTTGTCACGAACCAAAGCGTATACTCCAAACTCTCTTTCTATTGTACTTTCACTTGCAAGCATATATGACACCTGCACATATATCTTCTCGTTTTGCCGTGTGGCTACAAAGTCTATCTCTTTATCACCAACTCTTCCCACATGCACATCATATCCCCTTCTGAAAAGCTCGATAAGAACAATGTTTTCAAGCACCAGTTCAATAGATTCATTGTTCCTACCCCAGACAGCCTCCCTCAAACCATGGTCTGCAATGTAGTATTTCTCGTTGGAGACCAGCACCTCTTTGCCTATGAGGTCCTCTCTTTTTACTTGATAGAAAAGAAAAGCCTCCATGGCGAACTTGAGATAATTGAGGATCGTATCCACACTGACTCTTCTATCCTGAGACTTGAAGTATCTCGACAGGGAAGAGGCAGAGAACGTACACCCCATGTTGGACATAACATACGCAATGATTCTCTCAAGCAAATCTATGTCCCTTATATTGTTCCTCTTTGCAATATCTTTCACCACGACAGACGAAAAAGCATCGGACAGATACACTTTAGATGCGTTTTCATTGTAGTTCAACTCCGACAAGAACGGCATTCCTCCAAACGAAATGAAAGCGTTGAAGCACTCCTTGATGCTCGCTTCGGGAAAAGACTGACGATAAAGGGGAAGGAACTCGCCAAAAGAAAACGGGTAAATGACAAATTCTACATAGCGACCTGCAAGATAAGTACTTAGCTCTGAAGAAAGCAATCTTGCATTTGAACCTGTTATGTAGATATCGCAATCAAGTCTGACTCTCAAAGAGTTGATAGCTTTCTCCCATTCCAAAACCTCTTGGATTTCATCAAAAAAAAGATATACTTTGCCAATAGCGCCTTGAACCCTCTTGCATACATCATCATGCAATGCAGTGGCTTCACAGAGATTTGAAATCGTCAGATCCTCAAAGTTGTATGAGAAAAAATTGGCCTCACTCACACCTTCCCTTACAAGTTCTCTTTTTACAAGTTCAAGCATGACGGATTTACCACACCTTCGCATCCCAGTCATGACCTTGATAATATCCTTCCCTATAAAAGGCCGGATACGACTCATATACCTCTCACGTTCAATCAACATATACAAACCACCTTTGTATTAAAGGTATATCGATTACAGTCGATAGTAAAGAGTAAATTACACAAATCATCGATTATAGTCGATAAACCCATCTAAAAGCATCGCCGCCCACAAAACCAGGAAACCACTGAAAGGGATGAGCTTGTTTGTTCAAGTTTGAGTAAAAACAGATAGATACATAATCTCACCGTCATAAAAAACTGCTTGACAGAAGAGCTCCCCCCCCCCTTAACCTAAACAGACCAAAACACATATCACAAATGGAGGCTTATATGAGAAAAGCTTTAATGTGCCTTTTGGCACTTACACTTATTTTATTTACATTCATCGCATGTGATGATAACACTTCTATACCTAATACCCCCAAAGAAAAAGAAGCGCCTATCGATCAGAAATTTCTATTTCACCAATTATATAGACAATCTTTCTTAAACCAGAATGTTGAAACTGCAGGGGTAACCCTTGCCAACGATACATACACATTTACTGATGTTAAGATTGACGATTCCGTTCATGCTTTAGAAGGCACATTAAACGGTACTTTTAAAGACACAGAAACCGAGATATCCATTAATGTTTCTTTTACAGACAAAGACGAGAAAACATCTACAGTTTCTGGGACTATCAAAAGAAACGGCAAAGAGGCTGTAATCACTATCAATGGAGAAAAGTGCCTCATAGACAACCATCAAGTTCCACCTTATCGTGATAAAACACAACCTATACCTCAAGCAACTACCGAACAATCTAAGATTTTCTATGAAATATTTACTAATGCGGGTCAAATCAATACATCCCCAATAGAGCCTGAAGGATTTACGAAAGTAGAAGAAGATTCTTTTCTTTATGAAAACGTTAAAATTCTAGATGCCGATGGAAATGTAAATGGGGTTCTAAACGGAAAGATGGTTGGAGGAGCTTATTGCAATGTAACTTATAAGGGTGCCGATGGTGTGATAAAAACTGGTATCTCTTTTTTTGACGAACCTAGCCCCGATACAAATATCTACATCTTCTTCATCAATGGTGAGGCCTGTACAATTCGTTTGTAATGATTTGTTCCTTAAAACATGCCCAAGGCTCAGAACCTTGGGCATGTTTTGGTCTAGAGAAGAAACCCGTTGCATCCACCATTTCACAACATACTCTGAATCTCCAAAGATGACATGAAAACAGCAAAAACCGGTCTTTCTATACCCGGTCATGCTCACAAACAGCGAAAAGGGCCCTTCATGTCATCGCAGACTGGATGAGATACTCCATCACCAACCCCTATGTCTCTGTGTTTGAGCATGACTTTGGATTCAAACCCTCCGCCTCATTGCGAGACAACCTTAGAGCCTTTGCCCAGTGGTATAAGGGGTTCTATAAGGTTTGATAGCGGATCTGCTGGTTTGCAGGACTCGTCCTCAGACTTCAAGCTACATCAGTCTTCAAGTCCAGTCGCAGGCAAGAAGGAACTCAATTGCATCGATTACAGTCGATAACAAAGAGCTATTTATATAAATCATAGACAATAATAGATAAGATTCTCTGAAAACATGTTTGTAAACAAACGATTCAAAACGAACTTATTTGTTCAAGTTGGACAAACAAGTTTGCAATCATCTCTCATTCGAACAGCTTCAAACCGTTGAAATATCGCAGTTCAGAATTCAATAAATTAAAAAATACCGCAATCTAAAACTTCAAAAACTCAATTTTATCGCGTTTTGGATTGACGAAAATCAAAAAATACCGCAGTTTGTAATCATGAACAACAAAACTTTGGAAACTGCGCTGTTGGAACAGAAAGAAGAATTCCTAGCCAACCTTGGTAAAGCTTACTGCACAAGACCTGAAGAAAAACTTGTGAACCTTAACAGCAAGCTTGCACAGATCGTTATAGGAATCAGAAGGAGCGGCAAGTCTACTCTTTGCCTGAACGTCATAAAGAAATCCAAACTGAACTTTGCATACGTCAACTTCGATGATGAGCGACTAAACAATGCAAAGGCAGAAGATCTGAACCAAATCCTTCAATACCTGTATACAATCTATGGAGATTTCAACCACCTATTCATAGACGAAATACAAAATGTAGAAGGATGGTTTCTATTTGTAAACCGCCTATTGCGTACGGACATGCACATCCTAATAACAGGATCCAATGCAAAACTGCTAAGCGGAGAACTTGCAACGCACCTTACAGGAAGGCATATGACAATAGAACTTTATCCCTTCTCTTTCAGTGAGTACTGCGCTTACAAGAAAATCAGCACTGCGCATGGAACGACGAAGGAAAAAGGTCTATTGAGCGCAACATTCAATTCCTACATTCAGGAAGGAGGGTTGCCTGAACTTCTTACAGAAACAAGAAAGCAGACCTATATCAACGACCTAACCAACAGCATCCTGAAACGTGACATCGAAAACAGATACAGAATAGCCTACAAGTCTGCATTCGAAAACATAGTGAACCACCTTCTCAACAATGCACCGGCAGCAATGAACTACACTGAACTCAAAGAACTGTTCGGCCTACGTTCCGATCACACCGCAGAGAACTACGTGAACTACGCAAAGAATGCATACCTCATCTGCGGTCTTCACAAATTCTCCTTTAAAAGCAAGATTCGAATCCACAATGAAAAGGCCTACGCCGTAGACGTTGCCTTTATGAACAACAGAGACGACGCAATGTCAGGGGAAAACCTTGGATGGAGACTCGAAACAATCGTCTACATTGAGCTTCTCAGACGCTTCAAACCACAAGGATACGATATCTACTACTTTGCTGAAACATCAGGCGAGGCCGATTTTGTTGTATGCAAAGGAAAATCCGTACAACAGATAATCCAAGTAAGCTACGACATCTCAAGCCCAAAGACCTTCAAACGCGAAATCAAAGGCCTTCTACTGACTTCAGAAAAAACCAAGTGCAACAACCTTCTGCTAATCACCAACAACGACGACTCCCAAATCACAGAAAACGGAAAGACAATAGACATCGTCCCCGCCTATGCTTGGCTGACGGAGGAACAACCGCAGTTCAAGAAGCAATGATTCAGCAATTGTTTTTCGAATCAGGAATTATGAACGAAATTTTCACCAGATTCGGATGGGACAGAAACAAAATGTACATTGTAGATGGAAAAGTCTCATTCCCTGACGGCTGTCCAGTTCTATTGTTCGATCTAAACCAATCCATCTCCATGGAAAGGAACCAAAAAAAGAAAGTATAAGATAAAAACAGCCCAGAAACATCTCTTAAACAATGTCCTATGGGCAGTTTTCTTTTGAAATTCAACAAAGTCGAAATGGAACAAATCACAGGAACCAAAATCAACAGCGTTCAAAATACCTTCCCAAGACAATGTCTAAATTACTTGTACCTGAAACACACTCCAAGTAGGAGGCATGCTTGAAATGATAGACATTCAAAGACTCCAGGCTTTTCTCCGAAAGAGAGTGGGCGACACGACATTTTTCCTTGTCCGATACCCGTCTTCCCCAAAAAACTTCCTCTATAGTTTCGTGGAACCAGACGAACTCCCAGTTTTTGTCACAACAGTAATTCTGAATTGTCTTAGCATACACTCTGTTTTCATGGGCATTACCTGTTCTACTGACATCATCGATATCCACGCAACAAAAAACGACTACTCTGTCATCATCCCGCTTGAAGCTTTTAAACTTTTCAACAATAGTTTTTATTTCATTTTCTTTCGAATTCTTTTTGTAATTTCCTTTACCTCCTAGACAAACAGACCTTATCACATCTTGTTTCCCAATAGTGAAAAAATGTCTCAAGTATTTGGAGATATAGATGAAGTCGCTCTTACTCTTGTTGTCCGCTTCAACAATGAAAATCGCCAGCATCACACCTCCTCATCAGAGAAAACATCAGCAAAGTCAAAATCTTCTACATTGAAGGGAATACCAGGAACAAAGCCCTCTTTGTACATCTTTGAAGGACTATAGTTTCCATTCCTGATCCACGGAACATTCTCTTGGTTGATGTTGATGAAATCTATTCCGTGTTTCTTCTTTTTAAGAATCTCCATGGGTCCAGTATTGTGTGTTGTAAAGCACAGTTGTCCTTTTGAATGGTTGGTGAAGAACTCGCAGAGCTTTGAAAGGTACACTTCGTTCATATTGGCATCCATCTCATCGATAAAAGCGATACTTCCAGAAGCCGCAGCATCCAAACATGAAAATATTGACATCATGTTCTTGAGACCTGTCGATTCATAGTCATAATCCACAGAATAACCATCATATACCAAAGTCAAATGACATCTAAAATAGTTTACATCTTCCTTCTTCTCCACCTCTATCCTTTGCAACTCTGGTTTGAAAAGCCTAATGAATCGAGTCATCTTCAAGACCTGCCTTTCATATGCCTCAATCAAATTCTTGGGAATTATACGGTCGCCACAGACTATGGGATTCTCAGACATTTTATCTTGGAAATACCTTGCAAAAATCTCATACGTTACAGAATCCATCTCTTCATGAAGATCATCCCTTCCCATAAAAACGAAAAGATAAAATGTAAAAACACGAGCAGTAAGCAATGCTAAAAAAACTGGATGTTTAAAAACATCTTTTTCCGTAAGATCCGGACCAAGTAAAGGAGAAAGAGAATTCACAAAATTCACGTCATAGAAAAGAGAAACAACACTCGTATATCCATTCAGCTTGTTCATGCTGTCATAAAGATATCTGTCTACTTCGCTCAAAGCATTCTTTTCTGCAATAACGGTCAACTGACCGCTTTCAAGTTCTATTATATCAACGACTTTTGAAGTTATGGTTTTTCCCATTATTCTTGAAATCTTCTCTCTTTCAATAAAAGGCTTTGACGTTTCATTGTTCACTATCAACTCATGACAGTAAACAAGTCGATCAACAGTCTCAAGAAAGTATATTTTTATTCCAAATCGTTTGGTCTTCTTGTTTATTAGCTTATCAAGTGTCTTTATGGTAGACTCTTGGACCAAGTACGAACCTTGAGAACATATTCTCTTGTATATATCTATAGCCGTAATGAAAGAAGATTTTCCAGAACCGTTTAGACCATATATGGCCTTCAAGGAAGACTCTTCTTGGACTTTGACAAAGTCAATCGTATCGTTGAGGAACTGAAAGACAATGGGCTTTTCTATCCCCTTCATTCCAAACACTTCTACTTTGATGATGCGTAAAACCACAACCAACACACTCCATGAAATATACTTTTATGTATAATATTAACACATACCACAGTCAGAAACAACTTAACACAAGAAAACTTTTCATGACAGCAATCCAAACCGGCAATCGATTTCGTTTCAACTGACGATTCTTACAAAAGAACATCAAAACCAAGAAACCAATCCATAATCGAACCCGTAACCCATAAAGGATTTCTTTCTCTGTTCTCTAAACTTTTTTCGATTTGCAATGATGCTTTTATATACGCCCTTCTTCTCTGTAGCCAAACTTATTCCAGAATCAAGTTCTTTCATCCCATAGCGAACCAAAGTCAATATCTCTTTGCTTATATGATCCACATAAGTAGACAGATTATTCGACAAAACCCAATTCGGATCCTTCTCTACTTCTTTAATAGGATCAACATAGTTTTGATAATTGACATTAATACCATGAGAAGACAAAAACGACATTAACTCCCCGTTTAATATATAGTTGGGAGTTTGTTCGAAATCATTGGACTTTGTTATTCCTCTATGAATGTTTGCATTAACAGTCTTGACATACCCAACAATTCGCTTAATTGCTTCAAGTTCTTCAGAATAAAGATATTCAACACCCGAATTCAAAACAAACAATACCTCTGGATACAAGAAGTATAAATCTTCGATCGTCTCGCTTATATAATCCAAGTGTGTACCATAGACTCTTCCCAAGTGTTGATACAAGGCTGAGGTTAAGCCATTGATAACTTTATACCTTCGTCTATGCCACTTTATATTGTTTGAGACTTCAATGCATATAGAAACACAGGCCGAAGCAATCACACCTGTAAACACCGACATTCCAAGCTCAGTAAAACCTAGCAAAAACCCAAATGCAAACAAACAACAGCAAGAAAGCATCAAAATGGTGATTATTGTTCCACATGGAGAGAACACATACCTTAAGTATGCAAGAATACGATACCACATATTCAAAATATTTTTTCTAGTTTCAATGCGATATGAGCATTTAGAAAACATTTGATAACAAGCCTTCACGAAACCTCCTGCAAAAATCTAGAATCAAGGCAATAGAATGCAACCAAGCATTGTCTAAACAAAAGAATTCCATTGTCTTTTTTTCAAGTCACAGTTCTTCAAGCATTTTCATACCTTTTGAAGTCAATGCCACATTCCATGCATCGTTGTTCCTGAAACCATTGATAAGCCCTTCTTCAATCAAACCTTCAACTATTGCATTGAACTCAAAAGAATTCGAGTAACTTACATCAGAAGAAACATAAACAGAGCTTCCAAGTCCCTCCTTCTCTTTAACGTATAAAAGTATTTTCTTTTCCTTGTCTTGAATGGTATGTGGAACAGCGTCTGAATCAAGTATCTCCTCCCATTTCTTCGCATCAAGGAACAGATTGATGTTTCTACTGTTTTTCGTTTCTTTCAAATAACATGAAACGATTCGAATATCTTCTTCTCGGATACTTACAATTGATGAATCGTAATCAAGACCAGACCTTCGACAATAATCAATGGCTATTTCCATGGAACGACTAGGTATATAATCGCCACATTCAGGGCAAATGAGTCCCCCAAAAAGCCGTTCATCGATAGCATGCATATAGCTTTCGG
>OQVQ01000123.1_pt1 | contig 36545 bp, 27 predicted proteins | sample 1691491 | NCBI WGS metagenome assembly OQVQ01 (sample SAMN03418252, study PRJEB22391) | human gut metagenome | biome: human-gut; feature: organic feature; material: feces | host: Homo sapiens | place: Tanzania | collected 2013-01
CGTTCATCCGCTGATTTCATATTATAACCCGACAAGAAATTAGCAGCTTTTCCTTCTGATTTATAAAACCACATTCCAAACAAAAACATAATCACTGCCATCATAAAGTCAAAAACAATATAGATCATATAATCATAGAACATATAATACAATTTCTCCTTTCAACCAATCACTCTTATCTCTTTGAATTTTCTACATTACTCCTCATCTTTGACCAAACATAGCAAATCAGTATATCCTGACTGCATAAGTAATTGCTTAAAACCAGACATCACTTCTTCTTTTGTATAATTATTATTTTTCAAAAACTCACTATCCTTCTCACTAAGGTATTGGTAGAAAAGAGCTGCTGCCATTACCTCATTTCTGTCTGTATAATCAATGCTATCTAAAAGTATATTCTCTGCTTCGTTAATTTCCCCAGAATCAATCATATCAAGAAAATCTTTCAAATTTTTCCCTGATACTTCATATTTATTTTCTTTTTCAAGTTCAACAGAAACATACTTTTTCCCAAACATTAAAGAAAATAATACTCTTACCATTTCTTTTATCATTCGCATAATATAGTCTTTTTCGTCTGTGAAATACATTTTTCACCTCCATAACTACCGATTTTACTTTGTAACTATGACTTTTCCTTCAGAATCCAGAAGAGGTGTAATAGCCGCTCCATATCCAGATTTCCAACAAAGATAGTTAACCCCAGTCTCCTTATCTACAAGGATTTGGCGAACTCCTTCATCCTTAAGCTGACTTCCGTCTCTAAATGTAACTTCAAATCTTTCTTCTTTCTTTGCCATGTTTATTTCTCCTTTTTTCAAGCGTTAAATTTAAAGTTGTCATTCAGTTGTAGTTACTTCAGTCGCAAAAATCTTGCTGCATAATTCAAAGTATTCATCATAAGATATTTCCGTTCCATTCAATGTATATTTTTCTTCGTCTTCCACATTATCTTCATCAACGAGTTCTTCATCAAAATTCATTTCTTCAACTAAATTATCTGCTCCTTCAAATTTTTCCATATGGTATGCTTCATATCCTGTATGCATTCTGTTGCTGTACATAATCCATGTGGAGCCATTATAAACAATATAGGAAAGCACAAGACCATCACCCTCTCCCGCGGCAAATTCATAGACCTTGTTATTGCGCGCATCAAGGTATTTGCCACCATAAGGTCCACAAATAATCAGTTCATTTTCTCCATCATTATCATCTTGACCTTCTTTCCATCCTACTTTTTTATCAGCAAATTTAGGATTTACGACCTTATCCGTACAATCTACAGCGCCCTTTACACCTTCAGCCTTACCATTGCTCTCTACATAAGCACGGCGAGTAGAGATAATAGCATTTGCCTTAGCTTCAGCATCTGCAGCAGTTGTAGCAGTTGCCTCCTTTGATGTAGTGAATGCTGTATACTTATCCTTTGATGCATAAGCAAGTTCTTCCTGCTCAAGTTTCTTTGCATCTACGAGAGCCTGATACGAGACTTTCGCCTCATTAAAGTTTATTGTAGCCAACTGCAAATCATTTGCTGCTGTTACATAGTCAGTAGGTGTAGCTGCAATAAGCGACTCTAATTTAGTTTTCTCGTCACCTATAACATTATCATCCTTTGTAGCTTTTGCTGTAGCTAAAATAGCCTCATAGTTTTTCTTAACTAAGGCATCATAATTGCCAATACCATAGCAATTTAGTGAGAAATTATCAAAAGCAATCCAGTTTACACCTGTTGTTTCATCAATCTGAAGACCGATTTCCAAATCGCCTTCAGCTTCATGATCTACTACAACAGAGAAATACTGTGCAGTACCACCAGTCTTACAAGGAGTCTTTGTAACCTTTTCACCATCTTTAATATACAAGTAAACTCCATTGTTATTATGAATATCATTACCTGCAACTTGGTAAGTAGCGGTTACAGCAGCCTTAAGCTCATATACACCCTGAGGGCAATCATTTACAATCTGATAGAACTTTCTTGCTTCTTTTTGTGTATTAGGAACTCCTGTCCAAGTTTCAAAGTATGGACGAGTGACATTACTACCAGGATTTTCATTATTAGTTGGATGACCAAACTTACCAGCACCAGTCCAACCATCAGTAGTAGCCATGTCTGGATTCTTTATTGTAATAGAAGCTGGCTTTTCCAAAGTTGCATTAGAAATCAACAAATTGTTTATAGCTACTTGCAATGCAGTTTTTGTTGACTCAAGTTCAGAGGTCGAAGCAGTATAAAGTTTACTATTTGCCTCAGTAATCTTTGCCTGTAAAGCATCTGTACCTTTATATTTGCCTCCATCAATCATTGCCTGTGCCTCATCAATCTTATCCGATAATAGCTTCTGAGCGGCATAAACATCAGAACCTTCAAGATATGACAAAGTGAAATTATCAATATTAGTCCATTTATGTTCTGCAAAGGCGGCAGACCAAGCTCCAATCTTCAGAGTTCCATCAGTTACCAATACCGAAGTCTGAGCATAATTCCAACCATCAACACCTTGACCTGCCTCAGTCACAGAGCCATCGCTTTTAATAGTTCCTTTGGCAGTTCCATTTGCAGGAGCTTTTTCTGAAACAGTTCCATTTGCTACCAATAAAGATATTACATCTTCTGCACTTTGCACAGCAGCTTTCAAGTTGTAGATGCCATTAGGCATATTGCTTAGTGTCTGATAAAGAGAACCTTCCCAACTTTTAGCATTCCAATTTCCTGGGTTAAAATAGCCAGATTTCCCATCAAATCCATTTCTTGAATCTACATTTCCAGTATAATTCCAACCATCCTTGGTATCAGCATTTGGATTAGTTATTTTGTCTGTAACATCCTTTGAGGTAAGGGCTGTTTCAGAAATTCTATAAAGCTTAATATTGTCTACAAACAAGAATGGAGATCTTCCACCTCCTTCACTTGCACTCTTCAAATAGCCCATAGAGAAGTCTACGTTTGTTTCAGTAGCTACATTAAAGACAATTTCAAGCTTGGTCCATTTGTTTAGTTCAGAAGGCCACTTATAAATGCTCAAATCACCATATTTAACGCCACAAAGACTCTTTCCTTTATCAAGATTTGTATTTACATAAGCGTCAAAGACCAATTTGTATACACCTACAGGCAAAGTAGAAGTCTGCTTTACGCCAAGAATTTTATTAGGGAGCCAGTTAGCTTCTACAAAAAGAAGAGATTTATTACCTTCTGTAACAGAAGATTCATTTTTAGGAGATACAACTTTCTGTCCTCCATTTGAACTATTACCTTTTACATACAAAGTTGTATTATATGGCATCGTAAATGTTCGTGCGAAGTCTGAATTAGAGTTTGTAATAGTAGTCCAATCGCTAATATTATAAACATTAGGACTTCCACAAGATGCTAAGGCAGAACCACTTGTTGCAGTAGCATTAGTTTTTTTATCAGCACCAAGACTTGAACCATCAAAAATAGGAGATGACTCAAAACCGGCATTCTTCAAATAAGTATCCGTCACATCAGTTTGTGCCACAGCACTACCCCCCCCTATAGCCAATAGCAGAGAAGCCATCATTAATTTGTAATGTTTCATAATTAATAATTTAGGTATAAATTAAGTATTGTTAGTTATATTAATTATCTTATTAAGTTATTAGGTAGAATGTCTATGTGTATATTTACACTATAAAGGCATAATGAATAGTTATTCGGTGGCAAAGTTATATAAAAGTTCCAAATATGACAAACTTTTATTCGACTTTTTTAATTTTATTTGTGTATTTGGTACATTTATCGTAACCATTTGGGTATTAGAGGAAAAGATGGCGAAAAAGTTTTTTTGTTAATCATAACTAATAAAAAGTACTTTTCGTACGGATTTATAAGTTATGATTAACAAAATCGCTATATTTGCAGAAAGTTTTAAGTATAACTTATAAAAAACTGCCTTATGATACAACTTATCAACCGTCCTAACTACATAGAACGTATATCTCCATTTATAAACAAAAACATCATAAAGGTGCTCACAGGTCAACGCCGAGTGGGCAAAAGCTGCATACTCAGACAAATTCAAGCACATATTGAAGCTACGGAGCCTAATAGTAATATCATTAGCATCAACAAAGAGTTAGAAGAATTTGCCTTGATTCGTAATCATGAAGACCTATCACAATATATATCTTCACGATTAAAAGATGGAGTTGCCAACTATCTATTTATAGATGAAGTGCAAGACATTACTGGTTTTGAGAACACTTTGCGTAGTTTGCAAGCTCAAGATGCCTGCGATATATTTATCACGGGCAGCAATGCCACAATGCTATCGAGCGAATTGTCTACATATCTATCTGGTAGATATATAGAATTTCATATCCACAGCCTTACATACAACGAATTCTTGGTTTTTCATAAGCAAGAAGCCTCAACACAGAGCTTACGAAATTATCTAACCTTTGGTGGACTACCATATTTGTGTAATTTGCCATTAGAGCAAGAGATAATTTTTGAATATCTACGCAATGTATATTCCACCATCATACTCAAAGATGTAGTAAAGCGCGAAGGCATCAGAAATGTTGATTTTCTTGAAACTTTAGCTATCTATACTGCAGATAATGTAGGTAATCTATTCTCTTCAAACAACATTAGCCGCTATCTGAAATCACAACATGTCAACATTTCTCCTATCCAGGTAATCAATTATCTAAAAGCCCTACAGAATGCTTACCTTATCAACAAAGTGAGAAGAATAGATGTTAATGGACTTAAAACTTTCGAGATTGGCGACAAATACTATTTCGAAGATTTAGGACTACGAAATTGCCATATCGGCTTCACTATGCAAAAAGATATTCATAAGCTGATGGAGAATGCTATTTTCTTACATCTATCACAAAAACACTACGAAGTATTCACAGGCCAACAAACAGGAGGAAAGGAAATTGACTTCGTTGCTCGTAAGGGCGACGAGGTGGTATACATACAATCTTCGTATCTTATGGCTGATGAAAAAACAAGAGAACGAGAATTTGGTAATCTACAAGCTATTCGCAACAACTATCCAAAGTATGTGGTTAGTCTTGACGAATGGACAAGCGGAAGTTCTGTAGATGGCATTAAACATGTGCATCTGGGTGAATTCTTGCAAAACATATAAACAAACAAAAGCCCTCGCTTTGAATCTCCTTAAAGAGGATACAAAGCGAGGGCTTAAAGTGTTTATACGTTTAATCTATTGTTTTGCTGTTCGGCAAATAATTATATCAACTCTGGAGGCAGAGCTGGCATTGCACCATTCTGGGTGCAGACATAGGCGCTGACTTCTACTGCACGCTTATGAGCCTCAGCTATGGTCATACCCTTGAGGATGCAAGCGCAGAAGGTGCCTGTGAACGAGTCGCCAGCACCAACGGTATCGGCAACCTCAACCTTTGGAGTTTCTTGGAACGACTTGCTGCCTGGAGCAAACACATAGCTGCCATTTACTCCGCAGGTCAATACGAGCATGTCGAGATTGTATTTACCCAAGATAAGCCAACACTTGTTTTCGATATCCAAACCAGGATAACCAAAGAGGCGACCTATTGTTATAAGTTCTTCGTCGTTGATCTTCAGCACATTGCAACGCTTCAAGCTTTCGCAGATAATCTCCTTGGTATAGAAATTCTGACGAAGGTTGATGTCGAAGATTCTTAAGCAGTCGGCAGGAGTATGGTCAAGGAACTGATAGATTGTGTTGCGGCTAACCTCATTGCGCTGAGCCAACGAGCCCCAACATACAGCACCTGTATAGGCAGCAATCTCCTTAACATCTGTAGTGAAAGGGATATTGTCCCATGCCACGTCGGTCTTGATATCGTATGTAGGCACACCCTCGCTGTCGAGTTCTACCTGAACTGTACCTGTAGGATAGTTAACCTTTGGCATAACGTGTTTCAATCCCTTCTCGTCGAGCTGGCGAAGAGCCTCTTCACCAAAAGCGTCGTTGCCAACAGCACTAACAGCTACCGATAGCAATCCGTGCTGACCAGCATGGTAGGCAAAGTTGGCAGGAGCGCCACCAAGTTGAGAACCAGTAGGAAATACATCAAACAGTATCTCGCCCAAGCCTACGCAATATTTCTTTTTCAAGTCTGTATTCATAGTCGTCTTTAATTATTAGTTGTCGAATTGTTACTGTTATAATTATAAATTACATTTTAACCTTTCCGATGTATGTAAACAAGTATACTACACCTACAGCCATCACCAATACGGCACCCATCTGACCGATAGCATCGCTGGCAAAGCCCATAAGCAATGGGAAAACGGTTCCACCAAAGAGTCCCATTATCATGAGTCCACTAACCTCGTTCTTCTTTTCAGGCAAAGCTAACAAAGCTTGCGAGAAGATTATTGAGAACACATTTGAATTGCCATATCCCACCAAGGCAATTGCGATATAGAGCATAAATGTGCTGTTGCCAAAGAACATTACAACCATACTCAAAGCCATCATCACAATGCTTACAGTAAAGAATGTGCGCGACTTCATGATGCGAAGGAAGAAAGAACCAGTGAAACATCCGATGGTACGGAATATGAAGTAGAGCGAGGTTGCAAAGGCTGCCTCATTCAAGCTCCATCCCAAACGCTCTATCAAGAGCTTTGGTGCTGTGGTGTTGGTACCAACATCTATACCCACGTGGCACATGATACCGATGAAGGAAAGCAGCACGATAGGTTTGCCGAGCAACTTGAAACAATCGCTAAATCCAGAGGCGCTACCACCATCCTTCTCTTCTTCGATAGGTGTACTTGCCAAGAGTAAGGTGGCTACCACACCTATTATCATATATATAGGGAACAGCACGCGCCAGCCAAGTCCGAAAGTAGGAATGCTTGCTACAGCTCCCCACATAGCGATATATGGAGCCATAAACGAGGCAATAGCTTTAACAAACTGTCCGAAGGTAAGGGTTGAAGCAAGGTGTTTACCCGTTGTTACCACCGAAACCAAAGGATTCAGCGAAGTCTGCATCAAGGCATTGCCGATGCCAAGAAGCGAGAATGATGCGAGCATCACTCCGAAACTCTCGTCAAAGATAGGCAAAAGTAGTGAAACTACGGTAACTACCAATGATAAAAGTACTGTTTTCTTTCTACCTATTTTATTCATCAATATACCCGTAGGCACAGAGAATATCAAGAACCAGAAGAATACTAAAGATGGAAACAGATTGGCTGTAGCATCGTTAAGGTCAAGATCTTCTTTAACGTAGTTAGAGGCGATACCTACCAAATCTACGAATCCCATGGCGAAAAAACAGAGCATCACTGGGATTAGCGATAATTTAGATGACTTATTCATAACTATTACAAACCAAGCTTATAAACCTTCATGTTCTTAAATTCAGCCTTGCCATCCTTGCTATATAGCTTCACATTCTCGTATGGAGCTACAGGGAACACGAGGTTGGTCATGGCAATGCGACCGCCATCTACGAAGAGTTCAATAGATGACTTATCTACGAAGACATCAACATGATAAGTCTTCTTGCCATCCTCGCAAAGACTCAACGGAGCCCAGGTAGCCAGGGCGAAATCGTTCTTGTAGTTGATGGAGTTGGTGATGCGGGCTGGCTGCTTACCTTCTGCTGCAAGCTGCTTGTCCCAAGCCAGCTCGATATCGTGAGGAACTGACTGCTTACCAAAGTCAGAGAGACCACTCTCTGTTCTATCCATCACTACCTTGCCCTGCTTCATATCGAAGTAAATCATGGTGCGCTCACGCTTGTTGTTTGAAATCTCAATACCAGCAATGCCGTTGGCATTAGGAGTTACATCAGCCTCGATTTCGAAAGCACCATTCATATTGGCTGCAACACCCTTCAGATCCTTGGCATCAGCTACAGATGCATCTGCCAGATTCTTGGTATCCTTTCTCAAGGCATATACCTCAGGAGCTACATCCTCAGAAATATAATACTTGCCATTCTTCTCGTAGAGTTTCAACTCTCTTGGCAAAGCGTTGGCACCACGGTTCTGCTTGAACGGAGTGAGGTTGGCATACTGCCAGTTGCTCATCCAAGTGACTCCCAATACTCTGTCGCCTGTATTAGAGAAGGTAACGGTGGCGTAATGATCCTTACCCCAATCGAGCCACTTCACGTCGTGGGCATCAGGACAAGTGAAATTCTTGCCATCGAAATCGCCTACGAAATACTCAGTAGCGCTGCCACCAAACCAGCAACCTGGATTGATGTTCATCGTCATCACCCACTTCATGTTCTTCTTATCACCATTTACTGGCAACTGGAAGAAGTCTGGGCACTCATACTGGCATGGCTGCTGACCCAAGCCCTTGCCGAAAGCACTTACATAAGTCCACTTCTTCAAGTTCTTTGACTTATAGAAACGGGTCTCCTTATCGGCTGAAACTATCATGTACCAGCACTTTCCCTTCTCATACCAGAACACCTTAGGGTCGCGGAAGTCCTTCAAACCGTCGAATGGAGTCAACACAGGATTGCCCTCATACTTGGTAAAAGTACGGCCATTATCGGTGCTATAAGCCATGCACTGCACCTCATCGTGGTTCACGCTGTTGTTGGTATAGATGGCGATGATGGCATCCTTGCCAAAACCTGCCGTATTCTTCTTATCTACCACAGAACTACCAGAGAAGATATGACCTACAGGGTCGCGAGCGATGGCTGGATCGAGATGCTCCCAATGAATCAAGTCCTTGCTTACAGCATGGCCCCAGTGCATGTTGCCCCACTTGCTTCCGTATGGATTATACTGGAAATAGAGATGATACTCACCATCCTTATACACCATACCGTTAGGGTCGTTCATCCAACCATAGAGCGGAGTGAAGTGATAAGATGGGCGATAGTAATCGGTGTTGGTGGTATCGAATGTATCGCTGAGTTTCATCAGATTGAGAGCCAGCGCATCTTTCTTCAGACCGAGAATCTTGACGGTAGCCGTCTTACCCTTACCCAAAGCAAATGGCACATAGTAATCGGAACCATTCTGAGCCAGGCGCACGTCCATCCAGGTATCTTCCTCAGAACCTGTATCGAGCAAAACCTGAGCCTCATCCTTCTCTTCCTGGATAGGGAGAAGAAGATACTTGGTAGGATTCTCCACCTTGATGATAGTAGTATCACCCTTGTGTTCGATGTTCATCTTCTGTGCAAAGGCAGAAGTTGTAGCTGATGCCATCAACATGAGGCAGGCAGCCTTTGTAATCATTGAATTGGATTTCATGATCATTTCTTTTTTAAATTGTTAGCGTTATTGTTTAAATTCTGCTGCAAAGGTAAGGATAAAGCAGGAATTATCATATCAATTTCGTTTCATCCTATACAAAAAATCGTTCATGCAACATCTTTTATAGTGCATGAACGATTCTTTTCCTCATTTGTATTTTACACGTCACGCTGCAAATATACATATTTTCACTAGTGTCTCATACAAACACAGAATCCAAGAACTCCTGCAAACTTCCAGCATAATAGAGGGGTATATTATATAAGGTAAAGACCTTGCCATTCTGCGTGGTGACAACATCCGAATTCATCGGACCATTCCAAAGGCGCAAAGCTATCTTTTCCTTCGACTCATCCATGAAAAGATGCAAGGAACGAAGCTTGGCATTATCACCAGTCTTTACTTCTATCGGAAGAAGATGTGACTTATAACGTATCAAGAAGTCAACCTCCGCCTGGGAGTTCTTGGCATCACGCACCCAAAACATACGCTTCTCTCCAAATGTAAAAGATGATCCCAGCAACTCCTGCCCTACAATATGCTCGGCAATGTCACCATTCCACAGTTCATTGGCATCCTTACTAAACAACAACTCCTCCTGCATACCTGCCACATAGTTCACCAAGCCAGTGTCAAGCCACAATAGCTTTGGACTTTTCTTCAAATCGGGAAATATCGGGAAGGAGGCTGACATCTGAGGATATACCAATTCCAACAACAGCGTTTTCTCCAAAGTTCTGAACGCATTCCCCACATCGGCTGCCTTGAAAGAAGAACTCGTAAACTTGGCAAACTGGATGCGATGACCAGCTGCAGCCCATCCGTAATTTAAGATATATCTGATAGCATCCTGTTCCTTGGGCTTACTGGCATATTTCTCCACATCATCACGATAACCAGAAAGCAAGGAATTAAAGACACCATTCAGCTTAACAATATCCTTATACTTAGCATAATTTGCCACTGCCTCAGGCAATCCACCTACTATCATGTATTTTTTGAATAAGTCCATGACATTCGAGTGCAAAGAAGCTGGCAGAGATAACTTCTCTATACTATCAGCTGTAGCCTCTTGACCTACGGCACGAAGAAACTCCACAAAAGTACAAGGATGCAAAGCCATATACTCCACCCTACCCACAGGGAAAGAGATATGGCGCCCCATCAAGCTCTCCAATAAAGAGCCAGCCGCTATCACAAAAATGTCGGGACGCTTTTCATAAAAGTATCGCAAAGCCTGCACTGCCTTTGGCTCGTTTTGTATCTCATCGATAAAAATCAATGTGCGCTTATTGGAATCTTGAGGCACATTCGCCTTGAAAAATATACCTGCCAACAAATCATCAAAAGAGTAATCGGCAGCAAAAAGCTCTGCATTTTCATTTTCCTCTAAGTTCAGATAAATATAGACATCAAACTCCTTGGCAAACAACTTTACCAAAGTTGTCTTACCTACCTGTCTAGCCCCACGCAAAACCAAGGGTTTGCGCTCTTCTTTGTTCGCCCATTGGCGCAGATAATTGATTGCAGTTCGTGTAAACATATCTAATCCATTTAAAATCAAGTGCAAAGATACAACTTTATTTTCATTTCCAAACCAAAAATCGCATATTTTTTATTCATTTCCAAACCAAAAACTAATAGTTTCTTGTGCATTTCCAAACCAAAAGCCATATTTTTCCAATCATTTCCAAACCAAAAACAAGAAAAAGGCAGCACTATACATTATTATATAGTACTGCCTTATCTTATTATGTTTGAACTAATTAGAACTTCAGCGAAGCTGTGAATTCTACTGTGAATGGACGGAGATAGCTACCCGTCATAATCTGATTCTTGATTCCCTTAGCCTCATCCTTGGTAATCAGCTCGGCACCTGCGATACTACCCTTGGCACCAGTCTGGTTGAGGAAGTTGACTACGGTGCAGCCGAGAGCCAGACGCTTGGTTGCCTGCCAGTTCAAACCTCCGAAAGTCTCCCAGTGACCGTTGAAGTAATATGCCTCGTTGATGTTGGCGTAGGTCTTGCTGAAGTAACGGAAGCTGGTCCAGAGCTTGATATCCTTGGTAATCATGTAGCTTGGGTCCAACTCGATGAGAATCTGAGGAATCTCTGCTACGATATTGCCTGTGGCATTGATGTTGCCAACATAGCCATCGCTGAAGGTGATGCTGGTTTCATACTTCTTGTAAGTTGGCTTCTGATAAGTGAAGAGGAAGTGGAAATCGAATCCCTTGAATGGATGAGCCACAGCGTCGGTTGTCCATCCCCATGTCTGGATATCGTAAGTCAAAGGAGCTGCCTTGATCTCACTGCCATGCTGCAAGTTCAGAGTTGAGTTGTTGTTGGTCTTTGAGATGTAAGAGAACAACGATGTCAAACTCAACCATGAGTTGTTGTAGTAGATACCTGCACGACCGAGTGGTACAGAAATCTTATCCGTATTTGGCAATGTAGCTGGAGCAAAAGCTTCGAACTTAGGATGCTGCACGATGTAGGTGAAGTCGCCAGTGAAGCCGAAGTTGTCAGTCAACTTATATGTTGCAGCCACTGAGAAATCGTAGTTTATCCAGTTGTAACTCAAGTCTGCCGGAGTAATCTTAGTTCCATCAGCAGCGGTAGCACCAAGGTGGTAATCAGCAAAACGACCTACATAGTTGCCCTGTGCATTCTTAACAGCAGCATTCTCGCCATTCAAGCTCTGCCACTCTAAGCGAGCACCATAATAGAGGTTCAACTTATTGGTAACATCCCAATCGTGTGTGAAGTAGAGTGCCAATTTATTTTCGCTTCCCTTATAATACTCAGAGGCATTCTTGTTGAAATCGTAGAAGTAGCTATCGCGCTGGTTGGCATCCCAAACTCGCAAAGCGTAGCTACCATCAGCAGGCACGCTCTGATCATACATAGTGGTATTTGAGCAATAATCAATATGATAGAACCACTCGTTCATACCAAGACGGAAGGTTGAAGTGCGGAACTTCTTTGTAAGTTCGGTTGTAAAGAGAGCCTCATCAATCTTACCGGCATTGAGACAAGACATACGAGTCTGAATATACTGTCCATCGTAAGCCTTGGTCTGTCCGTCGATATCACGATACATATAATTATATACGCCCTGATTGTCAGCACTCTTCAAGTCGATGATAGACATTGGAGTCTGATAAACCATAGCACCACGAGAGTGATCATACTTCAAGGTAGCCTTCCAGTTCAAACCGTTGTCAAAACGGTAGCTGTTCATGAGGGTTACCTCACTTGCCTTGTTCAAACAAGCATCATAGAGTGAAGTCTGCTCAAGCTTACCTGTACGCATATTGCGATAGGTCATCTCGTTGTCGATAGGAAGATAAGAGGTGGTACCGAGCTTGAAGTCTCCATACTCCTTTACGCTGCCATCGCCTACATAGATAAATGGAGCACTCTGAGTAGCGTAGTTATATACGTTGTGGCTGTTGGCATACTTATACATTGCTGTAAACTCGCCACGGTTACCATTATACTTTTTTGTAATGAGTGCCTTGTATATTTGTGTGCGGTCCTGATAAGGAGTAGACTTAATCTTGAAGGTTCCGGGATCAAAGTCCTGATACATATTTACGCTATAATACCAATCGTTGCCCAAGTCGCCATTCATATTCAAAGAAAACTCTTGCAAACCAAAGTGGTTGCTCTTATAGTTGAGAGTACCATTGAATCCCTTCTGACCTTTCTGGGTGAAAGAGTTCACGGCATAACCGATATTACCAGTAGTAATGGCTGTCTCTGCAATCTTGAGCAAACCCTGATGGCTCAAACTTGCGTCGCCACGCCAAATGGTGTTTACAGAATGAGGATTGGTTGCGTAGGTAACAGGCAAGCCATTCTCCAAAACGTTGACATCGGCAGAAGGCAAGCCTATCTGAATCTCACGAGGACCATTAGCGCTGGCTGCATTAAGCATCACATTGCGGTTGCCCTCTTCCTTTGCATTTGCATTATCATCCTGTGCAAAAGCAGCAGAAACATTCATCAATGAAAGTGCAAGCATCACGGCTGCGCTCTTTCCATTAAATAAAGTATTCATAACCGTTTAGTTTTTAATTATTGGCATTTATGTTTTGATTTCTGCCGCAAAATTATCTAATCGGTTATATATCAACTATAAAGAACATTTCACATAATACAAATAATCGTTCATTGTAACATAATTGTTAGCCAATGAACGATTATTAGTATTGTAACCATCTGTCTCTACGATACTTACACAAGCTCATCTAAGCGTTAGCTGTTAGCTACATCGCCTGGCAACATATTGTATTCTTCCTTGAAGCATTTAGTGAAATAAGAAGGGGCAGAGAAGCCTACCTCGTAAGCCACTTCAGATACGCTCATGCTGCGACTTTCGAGCAATCGCTTTGCCTTGGCAAGACGAGCTTTGCGCAAAAGGTCGACAACCGACGAGCCTGTTATGGCTTTCACCTTACGGTATAGTTGCACACGACTCAAGCCTATCTCCTTGCCGATGTCCTCTACTCCAAATTCGCAGTTAGAGAGATTCTTCTGTATGACAGTATTGAGTTGCTTAACAAACTGCTTATCTCTATCGTCAAGCTTCGAAGCCTCCACCTCCTGCTCCACCTCCTTAGTGCCTTGGTACAAATTCTTCAAGAGATTGCGCTGCTTCAATAGGTTATCGATGCGAGCCAAGAGCACTTTGCTATGGAAAGGCTTAGTGATATACGAGTCGGCACCATGCTCATAGCCCTCAGCACGATGTTCTTCGAGATTCTTTGCAGTAAGCATGATGACAGGGATATGCGAAGTGGCGGTATTGGTTTTGAGTTGCTCTGTAAACTCCAAACCATCCATCACAGGCATCATAACATCGCAGATTACCAAGTCGGGCACTTCCTTCTTAGCCACTTCCAATCCTTCTTTACCGTCGGAAGCCTCCAAGACAAAGAAGTCGTCTTGCAGCAATGTGCGCTCATATTGTCGTATGTCGTTGTTGTCGTCGATAATCAATATCGTAGGTTTATCAGTATGCTCGCTCACCACCTGCTGCACCTTGCCTTGGTGCTTATCGCCATCGTCGATATATTGCAATGCCGCCTCGTCGGAGAACGACTCCTTGCTTTCAGCCTCATCCTCAACAACTGCACCATTAGCCTGACAGCGAGGAACAACGACGATGAAGTCGGCCCCCTTGCCAACTTCGCTCTCCACCTTGACTTCGCCATTATGCAATTCCACAAACGACTTCACCAATGCCAAGCCGATGCCAGTTCCGCTGGCAGCACCCTTAGCCTGGAAGAAACGTTCGAACACCTTGCTTGCTTCTTCTTTCTCAATACCCTTGCCTGTATCGCGAACATCAATACGAAGATTGTCGCCTGCAGAAGCAAGACTAACAAAGATGTCGCCACCAGCAGGAGTATATTTCATGGCGTTGCTTAAAAGATTAAACACCACGCGAGCCATCTTCTCCTTGTCGGCAACTATCATGTGGTCGGCAGAAAAATTATCATCCACGAAATGCAACTTTATCTTCTTGCGCTCGGCTGTAAGATTAAAGTCGCCAGTCCATAATTTCAGAGCCTCAACGATATCAAAACGGCTTAGCTTTAGCTCCATCTTGCCATTCTGAATCTTGCGAAAATCGAGTATGCTGCCCACCAACTGCTGCAAGGCAACAGCATTACGCTGCACCATCTTCAATAGTTCACGGCTCTTGCCCTTGATGCTATTATCATCCAACAGCATCTCTACAGGGTCGGCTATCAAGGTTAATGGAGTGCGAAGTTCGTGGCTGATATTGGTAAAGAACAGCAAGCGCGAATTAGTAAGCTCCATCACCTCCTCGTTCAATCTCTTCAGTTCGTCATTCTTTCTTGCCAAAGCTTCATTGAGCTTCGCCTTTACTATATAACTTCTGAATATCAAGGCAACAGCCACAATACACACAAAGAGGAACAAACCAAGACTTATAAGCATCATCTTCTGAGCATTGTAATCAGAAAGATATCGGTCAACTTGATTGTGCAACGTCTTCAGATTGCGTGCCTGTCGCTCAGCATCACGTGCCTCCATAAGAGTAAGTTCAGCATTAGCCTTGGTAATGATAGAAGTGCTAAGATAGTTATCCTTCTGATAAGGCTTATGAGTAAGTATCTTCATGGCAAGTGCCAAAACCTCGTCGCCCTTGGTAGGATATAGATATGAAGCCTCGAAAACGCCATCGCGCACAAGCTCAAGTCCACCACCCTCGGTAGCCATACCGTCGATACCTGTATATTTATAGTTCTTGTTTATTCCCATCTGTTGCACAGCCACGTAAGCTCCCCACGCCAAACGGTCGTTGTGTGCAAACACATAGTCGAAGTCTTGTGTCTTCTTCAGTATGCGCTTCATAGCCTTGATGGCGCTCTCTTCCTTCCAGTCGCCACCTTCAGATGCTACAACCTGGATGCCAGGATATGGTTTTATAGCATCCATAAAACCACGATGGCGCTCCATGGCTGGCGACGAGCCCTCCAAACCACTAATCTCTACGATACGTCCCTTGCCTTGAAGCTGATGAGCGATAAACTTACCCATCGAATTGCCGATAGTATAATTATCGCAGCCGATGAAGGCTGTATATTTGTCGGAATTGGTCTTACGGTCATAGAGGATAACAGGTATTCCCTTATCGTAAGCTCGCTCCACCGCCTTGGATATGGCACTCAACTGATTAGGCGAAACAACAAGCAAGTCTACACCCTCGTCGACAAACTGGTTTACCTGCTTATTCTGCAACACATTATCATCATTCGACGAAGCGAGCTTCACGATGATAGAGTCGTTGAGATATTCTCCCATCTTTAGCTCGTTGTTCAGTTTGTCGCGCCAAATATCCTCGGAGCATTGCGATACTCCGATAACAAACTTCTTCGGTTTCTCTGTGCATGCAGCAAACATCACTACGAGCACATATATAAATAAGGTGTAGATAAAATGCAACTTCTTCATATAGCGAAATATCATAAGTGGTTATGACAACTATGTTGCAAAGATAGTGCAAATGAGTGAAAAAACATCAAGTTTACTTGAATGTTTTTTCCGAATGCAGCCTATCTTATTTAAAGATAGGATATTTTTCGCAAAAAAACTTGTTTGAATAAATAAAAGAATATATCTTTGCAGCAGATTTCAATGAAATCGCACATAATGACAATAAATACATTTTTATCAAAGAAAACAACTGAAATCACTTGCACAGCTTCCATTTGGCTTTATGGAAGTTGCAGGCGATGATTGTGTTCTTTGATTTATTGATACACTTCTTATTATATTTGTGGTGTGAGAAAATAGTCGTTGTAACGCTATAGTATAGCTATAGCGGTAATGCCTATTGTAGTTATGCTATCATTCAGAATTAAATTATATTTGCTTGCAATCATATTGACATTTGATAGAAAGCAAAAATATCTTTGCCAGAAAGCATAGATAAATTTGATAGAAAGCACAGATTGCTCGAAACATAGTTTCGACAACAAACTAAGTCTATTAAATCATTGAGCGAAAGCTACTTACAGCATCACCACACTTATAATAATCAAATTTTGCTCTAATATTGCTTTTTTCTTGCGTTTATTAGGAAAATACAATACAAATAGTCCCAAAAGTAATTTATCTATTTTCTAAAATCACTTTTAATTTATTTATTGTCATGAAGAATCTTACATATATGGCAGAAGCCAGCGATGCTGCCTTCAATATCGAAGAAGCTGGATATTCATTCAATCATATTGAGTTCAACATCAACGACCGCAGTCTGATGAACTACCCTGTATCAGCCTACGCCTACCACTACGAAGATAAGTTCGAGGGCAAACTATCTATCTCTGGCATAAAGACAAGAAAGAGGGTTGACGACAACGTGATAAAGGTGAGCATACACAGATATGGGTCGCTGAAGAATATTGTAGAAAAGGAATATACTCCCGACTACGATGACGACGACTGGCTATTGCTACTTCACTACGAGATTGACAACTTTACGCCAGGACTATACACTCTCTGCATAGAGAATGCCACTCCGCAGATGCCCGACCTTCGACTACATGGCGACGGCACAGGTTGCCACTTCTCGTTTAGGATATTGCCCTATGGTGCAGACCTAAAGCACCCAACGCTCAAGAATACCAAAGCCAAGCTTTGCAAGGACGAGGAGGATGGCAAGAGCGAGGGCGAAGATACACGCAAAGGGCTCATAGTGGCAACCACTATGAGCATGCCGATGACAGACAACGACCTTTACGACGTGTGTTGTTTCGACAGTTCGCTGATGCTGATGGGCAATGCTGCAAAGGCAGAAGTTGGCAACAAGGGCGTGGCGAAAGCTATCGTGCAGTCGGCTTACGCCTGGACCGAAGGCGAATACTATTGCTTTGTTAGACATAATGGTGTGCCTTTCGCTAAGATTACCCTTAGCATATCTGCCGAAGGCAAAGCCGTTGTGAGCAGTATAGAGGCTATGGAAGCTTCTTCGCCATTATATATTATGGCGAGGCGTGCCGACTCTATAGCGAAGATGCAAGACCTACTCAATGCTGCTGGATGCAGAAACATCAAGGAGCGTGGACTGCTATTCCATCGCGCTTATATCCACAATCTGCTATATCGTAGGGGTATCGTAAGCGACATAACGCCATGCAAACACCATATATTCTATGGCAAGGGCGGTAAGCAAGAGGAACAGCTGATAGAAGATTATGCCTGCTGCGCATTTCCCAACTATACTCAGGCAGAGATAGATATTGCGGAGATAAACTGCTCGTGCACAACCATAAACCCTGCAGACAGCATCAAGGAGAGGATTGATGGCGACAGAAAAGTGGTGTTTATAAGAAATGCCAACAGCATGATGTGGCTAAACGGCAAGACAATAGTAAGAGCTTTGGAGGAAAGGCTCAGAAACTTAGACGACCTGATACTGATATTCCACGGCACAGAGTCGGAACTGAAGAGGTTGGAGGAGACTTATCCTTCGCTGCTGAATATAGTAAGTAAAGAGAATCGTCTTAGTTTCCATGCGTTCAGCATAACGGATGCTGTCCACGGCATACAAAAGGCGTTGGAGAGCAAAGACCTAAAGCTATCGGCTACGGCAGAGAGAAAGTTGGTGGTAGGACTAACCAGGCGCATCGCCAAAGGCAACCTCGCCATAGACGGCATCGACTTCTGTGCCGACTTCATAGAGCGAGCCATAATGCCACGATTCTGCAACCGCATGTTTGCCGACAGCGAAGGCAAGGAATGCGAGCGAATGGCATTTCTCACCACTATAGAACCCGACGATATAGACTGGAGCTCTACTGACAACATGGTGGCGCCATTGGCTGAAAGCTTAGGCGAGATAAACGGCATGGTGGGCTTAAAGAGCGTGAAAGATACCATCACGGCATTGAGCATGAAGGCTGCCTTCGACGCAAAGAGACGCAAAGAGGGTAAGGGCAACTGCGATAAAGGTGCTTACCACATGATATTCACCGGCAACCCTGGCACAGGCAAGACTACGGTGGCGAAGAAGCTTGGCAAGATATTGCATTCGCTCAGCATACTATCGAAAGGCGATGTGGTGATGGCAGAGCGAAGCACTATAGTGGGAAGGTTTATCGGACAAACGGAAGAGAACATGCAGCAACTATTGCAACAGGCACGAGGCAACGTGCTGTTTATAGACGAGGCTTACACTCTCTGCGACACCACCGACGACCGCAAAGACTTTGGCTATAGGGCTATAGAATGTTTGCTAACTGTGTTGGCTGAGCAATCGCCCGACATGGTGGTGATACTTGCAGGCTACGAGAATGAGATGGAGCGTATGCTGATGGCTAACCAAGGACTGAAAGGCAGATTTCCATATCATCTAAAGTTCGACGACTATGATGCCGACGAGCTAATGGAGATAGGAATGAGATATCTAAATGCCTACGACCTCGACATCACGCCCGACGCTAAGGCAAAGCTAAAGGACATCATCGAGCTGCAAACGGCAAGGCATGAAAGAGAGTTTAGCAACGCTCGATGGATGGAACAGCTGATAGACAACAGCATAATCCCTACTCTCTCGGAGCGCATCTTTATGCAAGGAGATACTACCAACGAGAGCACCATCACCACAGCCGATATAGAAAAGGTGGAGGCAAAGCTGCCACAGGGTAAGACACAAAAAAAGATAGGATTCTGAGAAGAACCCTATCTTTTTTATTCTTATAATGTATGCTGGAAGCATAGCTCCCGTAGCGAGTATTATTCTGCAGGAAGCATTACAACACCAAGACGATTGCCATTCTTATTGAATTCCTTCATGAATGAGCAGATAGTCTCTGGAGTCTGAGCCTCGATGAGCTTCTTGTAGTCAGAGTGGCTGTCGATGCCATACTTGTCGTACATCTCGATGACATTATACCAATAGCCATTAGACTTAACAGCATCGTCAGCCTGCTTGAGCATCAACTCCTTGATCTTAGCAACCATAGAAGCATCGCAGGTGTTTGCAAGGTCCTTAACCTCTTGCTCAAGAATAGAAACAGCCTCTTGGCGCTTCTCAGGCTTCATAGGGCAAACAGCATAAAGCATCATGCTATGGGTCTTGTCTTCGCGGAGCTGTGCTCTACCAATAGCACTTACTGAGTAGGCAGCGCTGGCTTCCTCACGAATCTTCTTCAAATAGATCATATCGAGCACCTGACCAGCGATGTCGGCACGGATAGAGTTCTCAAGAGTGTAAGGCATCTCATCGTTGTACCACATATACTGTGCACGAGCCTTTGGAGTCTCCATCTTGCGAGAGAAGGTGTTGGTATAGTCGCCCTTGTGGAAGAATGCTGTGCGATGACCTGGAACCACCTTACCCTTAGCAGGGAGAGAAGCAATATACTTGCAGATGAGAGGACGGATGGTAGCCTCGTCGTAGTTGCCGATGATGGTGAAGGTCCAACCAGAAGCATTGGCAGTACGCTCCTTAGCCATCTGAAGGATGCGGTCGTAGTTGATATCCTTAACATCCTCGAGAAGCATTGGCTTCATACGTGGGTTGTGGTCGTAGTATGTAGCCTTGCAAGAGTCGCCGAAGGCGATGTCAGGATTGAGCTCACGATTCTTAAGAGCAATCTCATAAGACTTGATGAGGTTGTTGAAAGAAGCGGTATCCTTGTTTATCTTTGTGAAATAGAGATAGTTCATCTGCAACATAGTCTCTACATCCTTAGGAGTAGACGAACCGCTAACGGTGGTGTTCATACCATCCATAGTGAGGTCTACGTTGGCAATCTTACCAGCCAAAACCTTGCCAAGCTCGTTGCTTGTGAAGTTGCCCAAACCGCTGAAGCCAATCACCTGGTCGAAAGCGTTGATATTGGTGAGGTCGCTGAGAGGATAGAGCGAGCTACCACCCTTGCCTTCGCCAACGAGCATCACCTGGTCTTTCTGGAAGTCGGTCTTCTTGAGAATCACCTTAGCACCATTAGAAAGAGTGAGCTTGGTGTAGCCTAACTTATCGTTGCGCTCTTCTTTCTTAATCTTGCCAGCCTTAGGCATCTTAGCAATCAATGGCTCGTTCTTAACATTATCAACGAATGCCTCGATGGTCTCGGCACGTGCTGCCTTGACAGCATCAAGGAGCTGAGCCTCGGTAGGATATACGTTGCCTTCCTTCTCGTTGTTGAAGTTGAGGATTACCATGTTGCTATCGTTCTTTGGCAACAACTGCTCCATGAAACCGTTGATATACTCCAATGGGATAGAAGGAATAATCTGCTTCATCATCTCGTAGGTGTAGTCGATAGATGGCATTGGCTCATTAGTAAGGAAGTTGCCCTTGCACTGCGCATAGAACTGCGAGTTGTAACGCTTGTCCTTATTGCTATACATCTTCTCTATAGCGCTAAGCTGGGTTTCCTTGAAACGAGCATACTCGGTAGGAGTGAAACCAAACTCTGCAGCCTTACGAGCCTCTACGAGGATAGCCTTGAGCGATGGAGCTACGAGCGACATATCCTTAGGAGTTGCGCTGAGAGCAAAGGCGCCCTTGGTCTTAGCAAAGATATAGTTGTCGTCAGAAGCATTAGCATCAACGAATGGACAATCAGACTTCTGAACAGCCTCAGAGAAGCGGTTGTTGAGCATTGTAACGGCAGCATCCTTAACATATTCATATATGATATATGCTGGCGACTGCTTCAAAGAGTCTGGATATACGTCGTGCTTGAAGATAATCTCGATATCGCTCGACTGGAACTCCTTGTCCTTGTCGATAACAACGATAGGCTCTGCATTGTCAGGAACCTGTACGTCGACGATAGGAGCGGTGTTCTCAGGGTTGGTGATAGGACCGAAGAGCTTCTTAATCATAGCCTCGGTATGGTCTACATCGATATCGCCAACTACGATGATACCCTGGTTTGTTGGATGATACCATTTTTCATAGTAGTCGCGAAGCTCCTGATACTTGAAGTTGTCGATGACAGACATCAAGCCGATAGGATAACGCTTACCATACTTACAGTTAGGATAAAGCTTCTCAAGGTTGCGCTCAAACATACGTGAGCTTGGGCTTGTTCTCAATCGCCATTCCTCGTGGATAACGCCACGCTCCTTGTCAATCTCTTCAGGGTCGAGGGTAAGACCATCAGCCCAGTCGCGAAGGATGAGCAAGCAAGAGTCGAGAGCGCTCTGACGAGTTGTAGGCACGTTGTCGATATTGTAAACAGTCTGGTCGATGCTGGTGTAGGCATTCAAGTCGCCACCAAACTGCACGCCGATAGACTCGCAATAACGGATGAGGTCGTTGCCATGGAAATTGTCGGTACCATTGAAGCACATATGCTCAAGGAAGTGAGCCAAACCGCGCTGACTTTCTTCCTCCTGTATTGAGCCAACCTTCTGTGCGATATAAAAGTTAGCACGATGTTCTGGCCAGTTGTTGTAACGGATGTAGTAGGTGAGTCCGTTGTCGAGCTTACCAATCCTTACCGCAGAATCGAGCGGAATAGGAGGCATCTGCATCTGAGCCTGTGAAATGCCAGCAATAAATACTATTGCTAACAATAAAAGTTTTCTTAATCTCATGTTTTTATTATTTGTATTTAAATTGTTTAATCACTGTTGGTTGCCGTGATGTTCTTGCTGATACATTCTGTTGCGAGGATGATGTTCCAATATCTCTTCGCGAAGCATGGTAGAATCGATATGTGTGTATATCTCTGTGGTTCCGATATCCTCGTGACCAAGCAGAGCCTGGATAACACGGAGGTCTGCCCCACCCTTCAGCAATGCTGTAGCAAAACTATGGCGAAGGGTATGCGGAGAGATAACTTTCTTGATGCCGGCTTCTTCAGCCTGACGCTTTATCATTATCAGTATCATCACACGTGTGAGATGACTGCCACGGCGATTTAGGAACACATAGTCTTCTTCGCCTTTCTTTATATCGAGATGACAACGGTCAGAGAACCATAGCTCCAGCTCGTGAATAGCCTTATCGGAGATAGGAACGAGGCGTTCCTTATTACCCTTGCCTATCACCCTAACAAACTTCTCTTCGAGATAAAGGTCTGAAAGTTTAAGGTTTACAAGTTCGCTAACACGCAGACCGCAAGAAAAGAGTACTTCAATAATCGCTCTATTGCGCTGACTCTCGGGCTTGCTCATGTCGAAACTTGCCTCTAATTGGTCTACCTCTTCAAGAGTAAGATACTCGGGAATATGGAAAGGCAACTTTGGCGACTCAAGAAGTTCCGAAGGGTCGGCATCTATATAGCCATCGAGCAGAAGGAAACGATAGAAAGCACGTACACCACAGAGTATTCGGGCTTGCGACTTTGCTACAACGCCCTTCTCGTGAAGGGTGACAGCAAACAGCTGCAAATCTTCGAGCTTGACGGCTGTAGGCTGTAGGTCGTGTTCTTTCAGGAAGTCAAGCAACATCAGCAAATCATGACGGTAGGCCTCTATGGTATTGTCGGAATGATTGCGCTCCAACTTAAGGTACCGCATGTAGCGTTTAAGCATATTGGCAGCCGATTGCTTGTCTGTTTCCATATTTTTTCGTACTTTTGTCGGCAAAGTTAGTGCAAATGAGCGAGAAAACAAAAGGAAACATCGTTTTCTTTTGCATTATGCACCTTACTTAACTTATAAAAACTTACACAACACACCATACAGTTATGAAAATTCAAATCATCAACGGACCAAACCTCAACCTCTTAGGCACTCGTGAGCCTGGTATCTATGGCGACAACTCGTTCGAGAGTTATCTGCCTAAACTCTTTGCGCAATATCCTGATATAGAATTGAAATATTACCAAAGCAATATCGAAGGCGAACTTATCAACAAACTGCAGGAGGTAGGCTTCACATACGACGGTGTGGTGCTAAACGCTGGCGCTTATACTCATACCTCGATAGCATTGCAGGATTGCATACGCAGCTTGAAATGCCCCGTAGTAGAGGTGCATATCTCTAATGTGCATAAGCGCGAGGAGTTCCGCCATCATTCATATATTTCTTGCGCATGCTTGGGAGTGATAGCAGGCTTCGGCCTCGACTCTTACAGACTTGCAATAGAAGCCATTATCAACCATAAGGATTGAGAATAACAAACAGACATGACCATTGACGAATATATAACTCAACATATTGATAAAGAGGGCGACTATCTTTATCGTCTATATCGTGCCACTAATATTCATACCATTCATGGCAGAATGGCAAGCGGACATCTGCAAGGCAGACTGCTGAAGATGATAGTGGAAATGATAAATCCGCAAAACATTCTCGAAGTGGGAACGTTTAGCGGATATAGCGCAATTTGCCTTGCTGAAGGGTTGAAAGAAGGTGGAAAGGTGTATACCTTCGAAATAAACGACGAGATGGAAGACTTCACTCGTCCTTGGATAGAAGGATCGCCTGTGGCTGATAAAATTGATTTCAGAATTGGTGATGCTAACATCTTGGCTCCTAAGCTCGGTATAGAGTTTGATATGGCATTCGTTGATGGCGACAAGCGTACTTATGTAGAGACCTACGAGATGGTGATGGCAATATTGAAACCTGGCGGTTTTATTCTTGCTGACAACACTCTTTGGGATGGACATGTGGTTGACGAGGCGTATGGTCACGACCACCAGACGCAAGGAATATGCAAGTTCAACGACCATATAGCCAACGACCCTCGTGCAGAGGTGGTGATACTACCATTAAGAGATGGACTTACTCTGATAAGGAAGAAGTATTAGTCTGTTTGTTGATTATCATTATGGCATAATTGATTATCGATTCTCCTTATGGCACAACTGGAATATACAGGAATAGGATGGCGCTATGTATTGGATAAAGAAAGGCACCATCGAGAACGCTTGTGGAACTACAAGGGTTGTGCCATATATCATATCACACTAAACACCGAGCAACGGTTCCCTATCTTCGGAACCATTGCCGGCGAGACGGAATATACTGCATATATATCGCTTTCCACATTTGGGAAAGCGGTAGCAGATATGTTTAGAGGTATTCCTGCTCACCAATCGCCGAAAGGCTGCAAGCTTAGAGTGTTGGCTCTAAGGGTTATGCCCGACCATCTACATGGTGTAATCCAAGTATTGGAGCCTATGCCAAAGAGTATAGGCGAAGTTATCAGAAGCTACAAGAGTGCATGCACAGCCCTATACAAGAAAGAATTCTTAAGCGACGACACCTTCGGCAGAATATTCTCAGAAAGGAAGAGTATTTGGGAGAATATTGTAAGCGGATATCATGAGCGCATATTACATTGCGAAGGACAATTGGATAGGATGATACGCTATGTAAAAGATAACCCAAGGCGATTGTGGCTCAAGCACTTTAATCCAGATTTATTCAAACTCCATAATAATTTATCCTTTTGTTTTCAAGATGAGCGAAGAGATGACCACATTTGGAAATTCAGAGCTTTAGGAAATCTATTCCTCATCAATGCCTATCAGAAACAATATCTGCAATGTTCAAGGCACGCTACAACGCAAGATATCGATAACCTACTGCAAGCATTCTCTGATAGAGCTGAGCTCGGAGCAATAACTATCACCGCAGCAATAAGCGAAGGCGAGAAAACTATCACAAAAGCTCTGAGAAGCAAAAGGTTTCCGTTGATAGTACTATTAAAGGATGGTTTCCCAAAGATAGGCTCGCGCCAAGAGCGCTTCTTTAAGCCAGGAGGAGTATATTTCGACGCCTGCGCAGTTGGCAGATTATTGCTTTTGGAGCCATATCCTGAGGTATTAATAGAAAAGGAGGTTAGCGATGAGGTATATCGCAAAGCCCCAATGTCACCAGCTGGTTGCCTGCGCTATCATTTCCTTGCCCTTAATTATATAGCAAGGATTATGGCTAATAGCGATGGCAAATATGCCATCGGAATGAATAAATAAAGGAGAAAAAAGAAAATAGGGAAAAGAAAAAGAAAAAGAAAAAAAGAAAAGGGAAAGAACAAAAGAAAAGGGAAAGAACAAAAGAAAAGGGAAAGGAGGAGCTTAGGCCCCTCCTCTCCCTTTTTATTTTGCTTTCCGCTTATTTTCCCTATCTTTCTTTATTTCTTCATTTTGGGCGCATAATTGCGCCCATATCCAATTCTTGCTTAAGCTTTTTGCTTGGTGTTATTCTTTCCTTTGCGTAAGCATATTGGCAACCCTCTTTACAGGATACCAGACGGCAAGCCAACCGACAACAATCACCGTAACAAATATGCAGAGGACATCGAAATAATGCACACTCACAGGATAAGCATTAACAACAAAAGAGCCATCGCTGCCTCCCATACGAACCAAGCCAAACTCCTGCTGTAGCCAGCATAGCAACAAACCAAAGCCTATTCCCACTATAGCACCAATAGCAGAAATCATTCTGCCTTCAAAGAGGAATATCCTTACTATCTGCTTATCGGTAGCGCCAAGATTGCGCAATGTCTGCACATCATCCTTCTTATCAATGATGAGCATCGACAAAGAGCCGATGATATTAAAGCATGCCACCACAAGGATGAAGGTAAGGAAAATATAAGCTATGACCTTTTCTATCTGCATAATGCGGAAGGTATCTTCCTGCTGTTCGAAGCGGTCTTTCACTACATATTTATCACCACATATCTGTGTAATCTCCTTTTTCACAGCATTGAAATCAGAGCCTTCCTTGAGTCGCAGCTCAAGCGAAGAGAGCATACCCTGCTGACCGAAGAGGTTGCGAGCGAAGGTTATAGAGGTGAGGATATAATTCTTGTCGTATTTCGATTGTTTCACACAGAACACCACTCCCGATGCCAATAGCGAGTCTTCAACAAAGCCATCGGTAGGGCTTGACATATCAAGTTGTCCATCACGGCGAGGAGCATAGATATGCATATAGTTGTTCCAGCGTGCGCCAAGTCCCATATCCTGTGCAAGGCGAATACCTGGAGTACCATACTCCAAGTTGGCAGTATGGAGGGCAAACTCACCATCGCCAATAAGGATATCATTGATATGAGTAAGGTCTGAGAAATTATCATCCACACCCTTTATCTTCACCATCTGCTGGTTGCCACCATAGATAGCAAGAGCGACATCCTCAACACACTCTGTTGCCACATCTATCTGTGGCAACTGCTGAATCTTAGTAAGTATTGGATCATCGCATGGAGCAGTCTTACCCTTAGCAGGGACAATCTCTATCTGCGGATCGAAGTTGGTGAAGAGAGAAGCCACAAGGTCATGGAAACCATTGAAAACACTAAGTACTATCACCAAAGCCATGGTAGCAACGGCAACACCAACCATAGATATCACCGAGATGATATTAATGGCATGTGTGCTCTTCTTTGAAAAAAGATACCTACGAGCTATAAAGAATGGGAAATTCATATATCTTTCTTAACATATTTATATAGTATAGGGAGTCAAGTCTGATATCTCAACTCCCTTACTATTATTGCCCTTTTGTTTTTGCTTTCTTACCCTTTTACTTTTTCAAGAGTTCATCAATACGCTCAATGTAGTCGAGACTATCATCAATGAAGAATCTCAACTCAGGGATGATACGCAACTGATTTCTCACACGTGTACCAAGCTCGTAGCGTATAGTCTTCTCGTTGGCAGAAATATTCTTTATTATCTCTTCGCCCTTTTCAGAAGGGAAAATGCTAAGATATGCAGTACAGATACTAAGGTCTGGACTGATGCGAACTCTTGTTACGCTTACCAATACACCATGCATCAAACGAGTCTGCGACTGGAAGATAGCAGCCAACTCCTTCTGCAATAGGCGGGAGATTCTATTTTGTCTTGTTTCTTGCATAATTCTATTTTTTTCTATTATAAACGATATATAATTAAGGATTACCTATGGGATTTGATACCTTCCCCTGAGGATTATCCAAGGTCTACATGCTTAACATTCACCTTTTCGTGGAGGAATATCTGAGCAGTTTCTTCAAACTTATCCTCGCTCTCGGTAGTGAAATACAGACATGTACCATTCTTTGTCAATCGCTCGTCCATAGCGGTATGACGATTGAGATAGTCGCGAAGACTATTAGCGACATATTCTCCTTGCGGGATGATACGTACCCCTGTAGGAACATGCTTTACGATACTGCTCATCAAGAGTGGATAATGAGTGCATCCCAATATCACAGCATCTATCTCAGGGTCTTTGCGCATCAACATGTCGATACGCTTCTTAACGAAATAATCAGCACCAGGACTATCGGCTTCATTGGCTTCAACGATAGATGCCCATAGCGGACAACCTACGCCAGAGAGCTTGATATCAGGGAATAGCTTTGCAATCTCCATCTCGTAGCTACCACTAAGGATGGTACCAGGAGTGGCAAGGAGTCCGACGTGGCGAGAAGTGGTGAGCTGACCGATAACTTCGGCAGTAGGACGAATTATTCCCAACACTCTGCGATTTTCATCCCATTGCGGAAGGTCGCGTTGCTGAATGCTTCTCAGCGCCTTGGCAGAAGCGGTGTTACATCCCAATATCACCAACTGGCAACCCATGCTGAATAGCTTCAGCACAGCCTGACGTGTAAACTGGTATACAACTTCGAACGAGCGTGAGCCATAAGGCGCTCGGGCATTATCGCCAAGATACATGAAATCGTATTCTGGTAGTCGCTGTCTTATACCATGCAGGATGGTCAGACCACCATAGCCAGAATCAAAAACACCTATAGGTCCAGGATTACTTGAAAACATCTTTTTAATTCATTTGGGGAGTTTATACAGATCTATTTCGCAGCCTCCTTGATGAAAGCAGTAGCATCTTCACCAATCATAGGGTTGATGAAAGGAGCGGTATTTGAGTCGGTATTAAGAATAAAAGCATATCCTCTTTCCTTACCAACCTTCAGCATAGCAGTAGCAAGTTTGGTTTTTACTGCAGCAAACATTTCTGTTTCAGCCTGCTTAAGGAGTCGCTTGCTTTCGTCTTTGAAGGCAAGGTTTTTCTCCATCAATTCTTTTATTTCAGCTTGTCTTTTCTTCAGAATTGCTGGAGCAAAATCTCTTTGTCCATCAAGGAACTCCTCATACTTGGCATTAAACTCGTCTTCGGCACGCTTCATTTCAGCTTCGTATTTAGCCTTCAATCCTTCATAGTTGCGTTTAGCTACTGCATAACCGGGCATAGACTCAAGAGTCTGCTGATAGCTGAAATAACCATATTTGAATTGTGGAGTTTGCTGAGTCTGCTGCACCTGCTGAACAGGAGCTGTTTCTTGTGCCATAGCGCATCCACATGTGAGCATTGCTACGGCAAGTGCTATAAACCTGATTGTCTTCATACCTGTTGTGTGATTATCCTCCCTTTGGGGTGTTGTTTGATATAGACTTCTAAAACCAAAAAGCCTCCAAGCCTTACATTACAGAAGGCTTGGAGTGGTTTTAATATCAATAATGAATTTTATTTCATCTTTGTGAGCTCGCTCTGAACCTTAGAGGTTACATCCTCTACGTTGGTGCCAGTATAAACAGCAGCACCCTCTTCGAAGATGTATGTGTAGCCACCTGTATTACCAACATTCTGGATAGCGTTGCGAACCTTGTTCAAAACAGGCTGCATCTTCTCCTGCTGAGCCTTCTGAAGAGCCTGTTGGTTGTCTTGATAGGTCTGCTGAATCTTCTGGTAAAGACCCTGCAACTCCTGCTCCTTCTGCTGCTGAGTAGTAGCGTTCATAGTGCTCTTAGCCTTCTCGTAAGCCTCGCTCTGACGCTGCAACTCTTCCTGCATGCTCTTAAGCTCGTTCTCATACTGCTTAGCAGTAGCCTCAAGTTCACCATTAACCTTGCTAAGCTCTGGGAGCGACTGCATGATGGTCTGTGTGTTCACCTTACCAAACTTCTGTGCGAAGACAGCTACTGGAGCCATCATCATCAACATTACAATAAGTTTCTTCATTTCTTTTAATTCTTTATGTTATTATTTTGTTTTATCTGTGTTAGCATTTATTACAGATAGATTTTACTTAGAGTAGCCGAGTTTCTCGAGTACCTCGTTGCTGATATCTATCTTTGGACTACCAAAGATAATAGAGGTATCGCTGGCTCTGTCTAATACGAGTGAATAGCCACGCAAATCTGAGATTTCCTTTACTGCATTGTAGATTTCCTCTTGAATTGGCGACATAAGGCTCTCGCGCTTCTTAAACAGTTCACCCTCAGGACCGAAGTATTTCTTCTTTAGGTCGGCAGCCTCTTTTTCTTTCTGCATTATCTGCTCCTGCTTAGCCTTCTTCTGTTCCTGAGACAAGAACACCACTTCGTTTTGATAGTTCTTGTACATGGTAGTAGCTTCGGTGTTTATTGCCTCAACCTCAGCTTGCCACTTCTTGCTCACTTGGTTGAGCTGCTCGTTGGCACGCTCGTAAGCAGGGATATTCTTTAGGATATATTCCATATCCATAAGAGCGAACTTCTGTGCGTTTGCTGTAACGGCAGCAACAGCCATCACAAGCATCAACATTATTTTTTTCATAAGAATGTCCTCCTCGTTGTTATTTGTTTATTTCTTAGCCCAATACCTATACATTATTATATATAGATATAGATATAGGTATAGGCATTGAATTTTTCACTCTTCGTTCTTCACTCTTCACTTAGTTTAGAACTCCTGACCGAGGATGAAGTGGAACTGTCCACCTCCCTTGGTTCCCCAAACCTTGTCGAAACCGTAAGCCCAGTCGATACCCATCAAACCTACCATAGGCAGGAAGATACGAACACCAACACCAGCACTACGCTTCATGTCGAATGGGTTGAAATCCTTTGTATCGTTCCAAGCGTTACCAGCCTCAACGAATCCAAGACCATAGATAGTGGTATTGCCAAGCATCAATGGATAGCGGAGTTCGAGAGTAAAGCGGTCGTAAGCATAACCCTCCTGATAGTAAGGAGTCAACGAACCATTCTCGTAACCACGGAGTCCGATGGTTTCTTCAGCATATCCTGTTGAATATCCACTCATACCATCACCACCCATGTAGTAGGTCTCGAATGGACTCTTCTTATATCTGTTGTAAGAACCGAGCAATCCCATCTCTACACGTGTCATCAGCACGAAGCACTTCTGACCACCGCTGAGAGCTGTGTATGTCTTCGACTTAAACTTCCACTTGTGGTATTCAATCCAGCGATACTTCTCCTGCTGTTCCTTCACGTAGTTAGGTGAAGCTGAGTTGGTAGCAAGTTTTTTGTAGTCCTTGCCATCCCAGAGACTCCATGGTGGAGTAAGGGTGACAGAAGCCGTAAACTCTGAACCACGACGTGGGAAGAGTTGGTTGTCTGTAGATGTACGGTTGATAGAGACGCTGAGGTTCAAGTTGTTAGCATTACCATTTGTGATAAGGAAGTAACGCCAGTTCTTCAGCATATATCTCTGATAAGCCAATTCCACGTTGAGTGTGAAATAGTCGTCAGGCCAACGCAGACGCTTACCCCAACCAAGGCTAACACCGAGCAACTTCACGTACTTATCAGGGTCGTAATAGTTCTCGTAGTTGCGATAGTTGTAACCATAGCTGTTGTAACCATACATATAGTTGCTATAGTTGTTCATCCATGCCGAGTTGTAGTAGTTGCTCGACACGTCGGTCTGCTTAGAATAGTAAGCTCCGACACTAAACTGGATAGGACGCTTACCGCCAAACCAGCTTGTGGAATATCCAATATTATACGACTGATAGTATGTACCATTGGTCTGTGCACCGAGACTCATGGTTTCACCATCACCGATAGGCATAATACCACGATGCTCCTTATTCTTATTAAAGAGGTTTGCCATAGAGAAGTTGTTGAGCTTCAAGCCCACACGACCGATGACACCAGTCTGACCCCAACCGAGCGAGAACTCTATCTGGTCGTTGCTCTTCTGTTCGAGGTTCCAGTTTACGTCGACAGTACCACTCTCATAATCTGGCTTAACGTCTGGCACAACCTTCTCTGGGTCGAAGTGTCCCATAGAAGCAAGTTCACGAGCTGAACGCATCAAAGCCTCCTTAGAGAACAAATCACCAGGCTTGGTACGAAGTTCACGACGAACGACATTCTCATACAAGCGGTCGTTACCATTGATACGCACATGGTTGAGGTGAGCCTGTGGTCCCTCTGTAACACGCATCTCAAGGTCGATAGAGTCGCCAACGATATTAACCTCAGTAGGTTCAATGCGCGAGAACACATAACCATTGTTATAATAAAGGTTGCCCACAGCATCTTCGTCTTCCGACAATCGTTTGTTCATGAGTTTCTGGTTGTATACATCGCCACGCTCCATGGTGAAGAGTTTGTTCAGCATGTCGGTGTTGTACTTTGTATTACCAACCCATGTGATGTTTCTGAGGTGATATTTCTTACCCTCGTCAACCTTTATATATATGTTGACATGCTTAGGGTCATTGTTCCATACGCTATCTTCAACAATATATGCATCACGATATCCAAGCTCGTTATATTTCTCGAGCAGTTTCTCCTTATCTTCCTTCCAACGCTGAGGAGTAAACTTCTTTGCCTTGAGGAAAGAGCCTAAAGTACCAGCCTCGTGGGTCTTGGCAAAGGCACCCTTCTTAAGGAAGCCACCCTTTATCTTGCTCGACTTCAGCTGCTTATTACCCTCGATGATAATCTTGCGAACCTTCATCTTCTCCTTTTTGTCGATGATAACATCAAGGATGACATGGTTTTTCTGCGCCACATCGGTGCGCTGCTGAATATTGATATCAGCATTCTTAAAGCCCTTATCGTCGAAATACTTCTTAGCAAGAATCTTGGCACGGTTTATAACGTCTGGATGAATCTGCGAACCTCTAAGCAGTCCCAGTTTCTCCTCCATATCTTCGCGCTCACTCTTCTTCAAGCCGATATAGTTGATGGTAGACACACGAGGATGTGCCTCGAGCTTGATGTGCAGATATACTTTATTGCCTACAATAGAGTCAGCAGAAATCTGCACGAACGAGAATAGTCCGTGACGCCAGTATCTCTTCACAGCATCAGTAATCTCGTTTCCTGGCAACGACACCTTCTGTCCCACCTGCAATCCTGAGATGCCGGTGAGCATATAGTCCTCGTAGCCATCAATACCCGACACGTTCATACCGCCGAGCACCAATTCGCGTGGTGTTCCGGCATACGATATGTCAGGATGCACTATTTTGTCTTGTGCCACCATCGTAGCGCTGCTTGCCAGCATCACAACAGTAGTAGCCAAAAGCTTGCTTATCTTATTCATTGTCATTTGTGTTTTCTTCTTCTATTTGCTCTTCGGTCTTGCCATATCTGCGCTGGCGTTTCTGATAGCTCAATATGGCCTTCTGTAAGTCTTCCTCTTTGAAGTCAGGCCAATAAGTATCGCAGAAATAGAGTTCTGAGTATGCCATCTGCCACAACAGATAGTTGCTGATACGGAGTTCGCCACCAGTACGAATCATCAAGTCAGGGTCTGGCATAAAGTTGGTAGACAAGCGCTTAGAGATTTCCTCTTCTGTAATGGTCTCAGGATCGATAGTGCCATTCTTAGCCTCGATAGCCAAAGCCTTAGCAGCCTCTGTTATCTCCCAACGTGCCGAATAGCTCAACGCTACAACCATTGTCATAGCTGTATTGCCGGCAGTATGCTCCATTGTCTCCTGCAGCTTCTGCTGTACAGGCTCAGGCAAACGCTTAATGTCGCCAATAACTCTGAACCTTACATTATTCTTCATGAATATCTCGTCTTCGAGCGAAGTTAATACGAGTCCCATGAGAGCAGCAACCTCGTCGGCAGGACGATTCCAGTTTTCGGTAGAGAAAGTATAGAGTGTAAGGTATTTAACACCGAGGCGAGTACACTCCGATGTTATTCTTCTTACAGTTTCTACACCAGCCTGATGACCGAAGCTGCGATCTTTACCACGTTCGGTAGCCCAGCGTCCGTTGCCATCCATGATAATGGCAATATGCTGCGGTATGTTTTCTATATCCACGTTGTTCATCAATAGTCTTTGTTGCAAGTTACACATTTTGGCAAAAAGCTATATGTTATCGACAATTGCAAAGCCGAATAGCAGTCGGTATTCTTGAATATACCAGTACTCTTTATGCCGTATGGATCTTTCTTTCCGTCTATTTCGTCGCTTTGGCTAAGGTGTAAAGCCCATTCCAAGCCTATATTTACACGTTTGCCAGCTTTGTATTTCAATCCAAGCCCTATAGGCATATTGAATGCGCCCTTAGTTTCACCATCGCCCGAAGAAACTACTACTCCCAAGCCTATAAAGGCAAAAGGTACGAGTTTCTTTGCTCCACGATAGTCGCGCCCAGTGCCATAGGGTATGAAATTATATTCATAGCTTAGACATGCGTCGTAGAGGTTGCGATTAAATTTATATGGTTCTGTGAGCGACTCTGGATATTTAGTTTCTACATTATCTGACGAGCCTTTCACCTTGCCAAACATAGCATTAAGCCTTAATGCCATCCATGGACTGAGCACACGTCTGAGCATAAACGACGCCATAGGCTGACTTTCCTTGAAGATATTGCCATTATAGTCGCCTTCGTAGGTCAGCAATCCTGTGCCCACACCTATCTCCATCTTATATTCCGGGTCGTCCTGCGCATGAATATTCATGGCAGTTATGATCAGCATTATGATGAAGATTGTTTTTCTCATTATTATATATAGTGAGGGGTGATAGCCACACCCTATTATTATTCTTTGTTAGCCCAACCTAGCTTATTAAGTCTGCCTCGCCAAATCTGTCCGTTGCTTGCGCTAACGAGCCAGATAAAGTTGTCGGCATCAATAGTCATTGCAAAGACATCGCTTTCAGTGGCAAAAGTCGTTGGCAATACTAATGTAGTATCAGTCTGCCATGTGAGTCCTGCATCCTGGCTTGAATATATCTTAGAGAAAGCCTTGTCTGCATTGCCATTGATACCTTTTCCACCTATTGCCATAATCTTTCTTTGATATACGAAAGTCTGCAAATTAGCAAGAGCAGGCAAACGGAATCGATTGTCGTTCATCACATATTGTGTCCAAGGCTGATCGTTGGTAGCTGTGATATCTTCTTCTATCTTTCCCCAGACATTGGCATATTTGCTACTTGCATCATTACCTACAAGCGAAAGCAGATATGTATCAGAGTTTGTCTTCGATGGCATTGCCAAGAGGTTCATATTGTTTTCTGGCAACGAAGCTACATCGCCATCCATAGCACAAGGCATCCAAGCCTTACCATCTACAGAGTATACGATAGTACCATCTGCGGAATAAGCATACAAGCGATTGTTGCCCGCACCAAGAAGGCGCTTAATAGTAGTAGTTGCAACAGTTGCCAAAGTTCCGTTAGCATCTAATGACTCTAATGATGTTCCATTAAGGAAATATAAAAGTCCGTTGTATACTGCCACATTCTTATAAACATCTGCATCAAGAACGATATTAGACTCTACAAAATTAGCAAAGCCATTTCGGTTGGCTGCATAAAGAATTGTTTTTGTACCATCGTAACCGAATACATATATAGCATTGCCTATGCTAACCATCTTCATTGCCTGAAGATTTGCAAAAGCAGAAGTAGTTGCAAGATTCTTCCAAACAAAAGAATCAGCTACTTCCTGATGCACATTAAGCTTAACGGTATATTTGCGGAAAGCGGTCATGCTGGTGTTATAAACTCTAAGCTCACGAGTATTGGTGAAGTCTACAGAGTCGGTAGACGAGCAATAAGTCATGCTGTCTTTACCTTCTGACGACTTCATATACCATACTGCCAAACCCGAGTTCTTAGTGCTGACAGTACACAACACCTTCTTGACGTCAACGCCTACTGGCAATGAGTCTACATTATATATCTCGTGTGTGGCATTATTGATAGTGAATCTATAAGAACTTGCATCAATAACAGACTTTACGATACTATCCGAATCTGATGACGACTTTACAGTGATATACTTATTCAGATTTCCGATAGAGAATCCTGTCACCGCAGTATCATCGTAATATACTAGCGTTTCCTTTTCATCTTCAAGACATGATGCCATTGACAAAGCTATGGCACAAAGCATGAAAATAGGCAATATCTTCTTTAACATTATGCGTGAAAATTGTTTTTGGGTACAAATTTACTCAGAATTATCCAAATAAGAGTCCTTTTTAATAATTTATTATCATAAAAGAACATAATGTATATAATTTTTAAGGTCTTTTAGAATACCACCTATATATCAAGTTTAATAACAAAAAAAACTGGTACTCTTCACGAGCACCAGTTCCTTTTAAAGAATATGTTAAAACGACTTGGTCTAAAAAATGCCACGAATGGCAAAACCTCATCGCTTGTGTTCAATAGAAAACCTTAACATAATCTTTACCTTAAAAAATCTATCAAACTACTAACCTAATGAAACTTTATGTGATGTATTCTCACGAACACGTTGCAAAGATACAGTGTTTTCTCTACAACTACAAATATATTCTCTTATTTTTTTGCTAAAAATGTAACTTTGTTGACATATGTCAATCAAAAGAGCTAAATAACAACCTATATTCCAATATTATTTATAGAAAATGAAAAATAGACAAAAAAGCATATAAAAAAAAGAGATGCCGACAGAAATGTCGACATCTCAATATATATATTAATAAGATGTTCTTATCAATACAGAATCGCTTAGAGCTGTGGACCAGCAGCAACGAGAGCCTTACCAGCCTCATTTGTTTCATACTTCTTGAAGTTCTTGATGAAACGAGCAGCCAAATCCTTAGCCTTCTCCTCCC
>OQVQ01000125.1_pt1 | contig 36373 bp, 26 predicted proteins | sample 1691491 | NCBI WGS metagenome assembly OQVQ01 (sample SAMN03418252, study PRJEB22391) | human gut metagenome | biome: human-gut; feature: organic feature; material: feces | host: Homo sapiens | place: Tanzania | collected 2013-01
CTGCATCACAATAGAGCATAGTTATTATAAAAATAATTCTGATCACCTACTTAAGAGTATAAAGACTCAAGTATAATGCGTAGATAAATCCAACAGTCATATAAAATAAGGTTCGTTATGCTACTCCGAGTAATCATAAAGAATTTCCTCTCGTTTGACGATGAAGTTCAGTTCGACATGTTTCCCAACATGAAACGAACTCAATTGCCCAATCATGTCTATGTGCAACAATGTGACATACCATTGTTGAAGCAGGCTGCAATCTATGGTTCTAATGGCGCAGGGAAATCAAATCTGATAAAGGCATTGGAGTTTCTACGTACCTTTGCCATAGATAAAGATTTTGCCAAGAATTTAGAACTTGGCAAGTTCTTCTATCTTTTGAAAGATAATGCTACAAAAGAACCGATTTCTTTGTCTGTAGAGTTTGAGCAACAGAAACGTTTCTTCTTCTACGAGATAGAACTGACAGAAAAGCATGTATTAAAAGAAGGATTGTATGAGTCATTCCCAAAGGAGACCAAACTTGACTTGATTTTTGAGCGAAAGAAGTATAGTATTGAATTTGCTCAAAAAACAGATGACACCATATTGGAAGCGACGAAGAAAATGTTGGCAAAGAATCCTTTGTCGTCATTGTTAGCTTTGAATGCAGAGTTCCCAATTGTTTCCGATTCACGATGCAAGTTTGCAACTAAATGGTTTAAGGGGCAGTTGGAGATAATTGGAGTACATTCATTTCTTCCGACATTGATAGACTTACTACGTCGCAACAAACCAATGTTGGAGTTTGTGCGTAAATTGGTTGACCATCTGGAAGTCGGTGTGAACGACATGACTCTTCAAGAAACAGATTTCGACAGTTGGACACAGCAGCATATCTCAATGGCCAAGAGTTTACCCAACGATATGGACAATGTAAAATCTTTGGCATTGAATGCCAACACGATTCCTGTATTGTCAATAAATGTAGAAGATGGTATTCGCAAGGTGTATCAGCTCATTTTCAACAATGTTGGTAAGAATGGATATGTAGGAAAACTTGACACAAGCATGCAGTCTGATGGCACGCTTCGTGCATTGACCCTATTACCAGCACTCTATTACGCATGCAAATTAGGGAAGACCGTGGTTGTGGATGAAATCAACTGTTGCCTCAGTCCGACAATGGTGAAAGGTATTGTGGAGTATTTTGCGAAGAGCGAAGACACAAATGGTCAGTTGATTTTCACGACACATGACAACCAACTGCTTGATGAGCGTGAAATCCTGCGCTCCGATGAAATCTGGTTTGTGGATAAGCGTGATGGCGCATCTGTCATGTACTCTCACAATGATTTCAAGGAGCATCACACCATATCCCCATTGCGTGGCTATAATGAGGGAAGATATGGTGCCATACGTTTCGTAAACTTGATGAAAAAGTATGCCGACCGATAGGAAATTTACATATACAAGACGTTCAAAAGAGTTACCTCTCGCATCAAAAAAGGCTCTTCCTATTTCGTCTGAAGAGAAAGAGCCTGAGGTGGTAACCCAATCCTCCCGTGGCCTAAGCGGTTATGAGAAATCAGACGGCATACTTTCTTATAGCATCGTCTGTGTCATCTCAGGTGGAGAAAGAAAAGAAAGAGATTTCTTGCGTCTGTTGATAAAACAGAAAGAATTGCACACACTTCGAGTAGCTTTCATCTCTAAAGAAAGACAAGGACTACAACCTTATCAGATGCAAGATAAATGGGAAGAGATACAGAATAAGAAAGAGTTCAATATCGAGGGCGTGAGTTATCAATTAGACTCTATGGACAAGGTATTCTTGCTAAGTGACGTAGATGAATTTTACAATCAGTTGAAGACCATTCTCGGCAAAAAGAATGACGGCGACGCAGGACAATGGATTATCAGCAACCCATGTTTCGAAATTTGGCTCTATTACTGTTTTAGAGGCAACCCTGCTAAAGATTTATCAAGTATAGAGTCTCTACCTACTGCCAAGCGAAGTCAAGAGATGAAATGTTTAGGAAATACTATCGTAAGTGGAGGGCTAAACCCTCTACTTGCATTTGAGAATATGGAGAAAGGAATCGACAACAGTGTTGATCATTATAATGAGGACGAAAATACGATACCTGTATTATATTCAACTCAAATGCACGAGATGGCTAAGTTCCTAATTGACACAATGAATCGTAATGCTGGAGAGTACAGCGACTTTATTAGGAAAAAACGAGAATGGCGAGAGTGTATGAGAAAAAATGCAGAAACAGAAAAGGACGAATAGCGACTCCTATGAACAAGAGGCATAGATGGCAGATTTGGTCTTTGCCATTACTGAGCGTAGCGAGAGTAACCCGGGACGCAGTCTCGGGACTATAAGCAAACCTCCTCATCTGTCTGGAAGACAGTACCTTCATTTCGTTGTCTGGTTGATAGTCATACTAAACCATAAACAACAAAACTACTAAACAACCAGATAACTAAACAACAAAACTATTTTTATCTATTGATGTTTAATCTGGAAGAACCGTGTTTACAAAAAAAGCATAGCTTTTACGTTCTAACAATGATTGCATTAGAATGTAAAAGCTATGCTGTTGTGATATGAATTGTTATGATTGACACCTTGATTGATGCCTTGCGAGGTGGTTATTTCTTTTTGTCGATGATGAGCTTGTTGCCTACATGAGTGACATGGAGATAATTAAACTCATTGAGATTATCTACAAATTCCTTGATGCTTGACTTGCGCGATGCGATGAAATGCAGGCGATAGCTCATCAGGGAGTTGTGGCGTATCTCGACATTGACGTTATACCATCTGCCCAGCTCCCTCACTACGTCGATGAGCGGAACATTGTCGAAATAGAAATAGCCGTCCTTCCACTGCGTGTAGCACTCTGTATCGACTGTGGTCACCGAGATTTCCTTTTCTTCATTGTATGCTGCATTCTGTCCAGGCTTGAGCATTATCTCCTTACCTTCTGCATTGACAGCCACAGATCCCTTGATAAGGGTGACGTTGATGTCGGTGTGCGGATAAGCTTTAAGATTGAATTCGGTACCTAAAACTTTGGTGGAGAGTCCTTCTGCCTGCACGATGAATGGACAGTGCTTGTCTTTGCTGACCTTGAAATAAGCCTCACCTACGAGCTTTACTGTTCGGTTTTCGCCCGTGAAATGCGTAGGGAATGTCAGTTTACTGTCTGCATTGAGCAGCACGACTGTACCATCAGATAGCACTACCTCATAGTCTTTGCCTCTTGGCGTGGTGATAGTCTTGGTTTCAGGATCGGTCTGGGTGATTTGCACTTTGGAGAAGTCAGCCTTGGAAGAGTTGACTATTATGCCTCTTTCAGTTATGACATTGTTGATTGGCTCCATATCCTGCTCTTCCTCATCTCCAATCATTATTTCCCTTGGTGCGTCATTTGATTCGAAGGCGAGCATATTGTTTTCCTGCACTGGGAATTTGACAAAGACGAAGACTATAATCATTATGGCAGCAATAGATGCTACGGCATAGAAAGCTTTTCGTAGGAACGGGAGGTAATCAGTATCTTCTTGTGTCTGGATTTTCTGTGAGAATTTGTCCCATTCTTTTTCTGCATCATAATGACGTGATGCCTTAAATTTGGCAAGTCGATACTCCAGTATCATCCGTGCTTCCTCTGCACTTTCCTCATCAGAGAGAAGTGCTTGGAAATCGGACGATTCCAGATTTTCCGATTGCTCTATCATTTCGAGCAACTTATTTTCCTTATTATCTTTTGTATCTTCCTTGCTAATCATATTCCTATTTAATGTTGTCTGGTTGTTTTAAAATACAATGTCGTTTTTCCTTCTTTCATGGATGTTTCTTTAACAGTAACAAGACAACTTTCATTTATATATATACGACTACTATAACCTTTTAGTCCCTTGGCCTTTCTTATATTTTACTGAAAAAGCATTTCTTAACATTGCGAGTCCCTTCATGACGTTTTTTCTGATGCCGTCGCGACTGAGTCCGAGGATATCAGCCACCTCATCATATTTCTTGTTTTCGAAGTAACACTGCTCAATGATAAACTTGATTCTTGGTGGCATTTCCTCCATAACTCTTTCGACTACGGTCATTCTGTCTTCCTCTTCTTCGTTATGATGAAAAGTAGGATTTTGGTTATGGAGAGCGAGGTATAGTTGTGCATATTTATTCTTTACTTTTTTATGTTTGATAAAGTCAAGGCTTCTTCTTTTTATTCCATTGAAGAGATAAAAATCAGAATAGACTACATCTGGATCGAAGCTTTCCCACAACTGAAGCATATAGTCTTCTACGATGTCATGGGCATCTTCCTCATCATTGACTATAAAAAAAGAGGCATAAAAAAGACGAGAATGGTTTTTTTCAAACAATTCTTTGAATGCTTCTTCCTTTCTCTTCTTTTTTATGCCCATTTGTCAATCTTGCTTATTACAACGCGCAAAGTTACACATTTTTATGCAAGTAAGCAAAATTTTTTTGGTTATTTCACCAAATCATACTTCTGGTCGTAACCTCTTTCCTTCAAATGTATGCCTTCTTTCATCCATCTTGGTATTTTTGCGCCTTTGAGATAGTAATCGAAGAACTGAGTCTGGCGTATTGTCCAGTCTCTCTGCTGAGGGGTTTTGAGGACGAAATGTCCCTGTCCTTTATAGTTGCACATCCATGCAGGCTTCTGCAATCTTCTCATAGCGAGATAGAGCGCTCTGCCCTGTTCGTAAGCCACAGCCTCGTCCTGATCGTTGTGGAAGATAAGAAGCGGAGTGGTAATCTTGTCAGCATCGATGATTGGACACATTGCGAGATATTTGTCCTTTGCATCCCAGAGCATTTCGCCCATACGGCTCTGTGTCTCTTCATACATGAAGTAACGTGGGAGACCACTACCGTTTCTGATGCCGAGGTAACCTGTCACCATGTCTGTAATCGGTGCTCCAATCTGTGCACAGGTGAAGAGGTCGGTCTTTGTGACGAGATATGATGTCTGGAAACCTGACCAGCTGTGTCCCTGGAGACCAATCTTGCCCTTGTGAGCGTAGCCTTGGTCGATGAGCCAGTTTGTGCCGCTGATTACTGCATCGTAAGTGCTCTTACCTGGTGTACCTATTGTAAAGTGAACGTCCGGCATGAATACGATGTAACCGTTGCTGACGGTGTAGATCACATTTGCCATAGCGCTGCTGAGGGTTGGGAAATAGTAATTATTTGTCTCCTCAGTATGTGTCTCATAGAACTGCACGAGGACAGGATATTCCTTCGTGCTGTCATAGTTTTCTGGGAGATAAAGCAATCCGCGATTCTTCTTGCCTTCATAGTTTGTCCATTCCACGAGTTTGCAGGTGCCCCAAAGGTATTCCTTCTGCTGAGGGTTAGCGTCTGTAAACTTCTGTGCATTGGTGAATTCTGCTGTACTAATCCAGAGGTCTGGGTAGGTCTGAACATTCTGGCGTGTCCATACACAGTACTTCTTATTGTCAGAGAATGCCTTTACCTGGAATGCGTACTGACCGTGAATGAGGCTCTTTACACTGCCCTTCATGTCGAGAAGGCAGATAGACTGGCTCATATCCTTATGGTGAACACCGAGCACGTAAATCTTTTCGTTTGGCTCAAAGATTTCCTTGTCGATGTTACTGAAGAGCTTGCGGTAAGCTATCTGGTTCTTTCTGCCAACGCCCTTTGTCAAGCAAGAGGTCTTTTCTTTTCCGTCGAGAGCTATCTTCCACCAGTCGAAGCCATCCATGATAAAGACGTACTTGCTGTCTTCTGTCCATCCTCCGATGCCATAAGCAGGAGCTGGAGCTGGCTTGTCCCATAGCTCGTCATAAACAGGATAAGGAATCTCGGCAGATGCATTAACGAATTCACCCGTTTGCGCATCAAACTTATTCCAGTTTTTGTTGAGCGAATCATAAATCATAGCCCATCTTCCGTCAGGAGACCACTTAGGAAGCTCACGATACTCCTTACCAATCATCTTGCTTTCTCCAGTATGGATATTGACAGCATACATATCGAATGGCACTTTGTCTCTCCATTCTCTCTGATACTGATAAGGCTTCTTATCGGTATAGATCATGTAGTTGGTGCAAGTCATGTCGCGATAAGGCACAGATTCCTCGCATCCTGCAGGGATAGCCTTGACGAGTTTCTTTGCTTTGCGGTCGAAGATGTACTTATCCACAGGGTTGCGCTTCTGGCCATGCTCGCTCTGAAGGGTAGGAACTTCCATTTCATTCCAGGTCCAGAGCTCCAGTTCGAAGCTCTCATCCTTCTTCTTTTTTTCCTTTTTGGCAGCGGCAGCGGCACGGTTGGCATCAGCAAACTGCACCATGACATAGTTGTGGTTCTTCATCAGATTAAGGCGGGCAATCTGCTTTCCAGTTGGAACAGGAATCTCGCTCACGCTGAATATGGTGTCAACAGTTCTCTTGTTGAGGTCGAAACTGCAATATACAGACTCATTGATGTCATACTGACCGGTAAGAGTGCTGCTGTCGAATGAGAAGGATGACGGAATAGAGGCTTTGTCACGCTCTACGAGAGTCTTGTAAGGACCCATAAGCGGACCGTACTTTATGGCGCGCTTGTCGCCCTTTTCCTGCACGAATATCAAGTTGCGATCATTATTATAGATGCTGTGGTACTTGATATCCTCGATGCATACAGAGTCATTCTTTGTCAGGTTTCTGATGATAAGATTTGAATGGCTCTTGATATTCTTCTCCTTGTTTTCAGGTATCTGAATACGGGAAGCGGTGAAATTGGTGATACCTATTGGCTCAAGAGCCTCAGGGTGAGTCCAACGTCTCTTCTTTCCTGATGGGAGATCAATGATGTAGGTAAACTCGTTGTCAGCGGTATCAGTTTCAGTATAGAACAACTGCCTGTCGTAGTTGAAATAATTGATACCGTCCACATTGCCGAGATTGATATGTTTCCTGGTCTTGCTGTCGAAGAGCATTACCGGAATCTTACCGCTCTCGCTGTAACTGGTCTCAGTAGGGACAATCTTATATGTAGCATATCTGCCGGTAGGAGATATGTTCGGATTGTCGATACGGTTCCATGAAGTGCACGCCTTGATGTCGAGTGGGCGCTTCTGCTGGGCGAAACAATAGCCTGCCACCAGAGTGCAAGCTATCATTCCTATGATTTTCTTCATACTATTATCTTTCTTTTTGGTGGGCATTCACGTCGCCACCTGTTATTTTTCCATAAAGTAGTTAAGGTCGATGATGTCCATAGCCGACTCGTCACCGAGAAGTCTCTTGGCGAAGTGGCGCCACATCTTGTGCTCAAAGAAGAGGTCAGACTTGCCGGAAAAGCCGTGGGTACACTCAGGGAGGGTGATCATCTCAAAGTCCTTACCAGCCTTGATGAGGGCATCAGCAAGACGGAAAGTGTGTGCAGGGTTCACAGTGTCGTCCATAAGACCTGTGAAGAGCATCAGTCCGCTCTTGTAATTCTTTGCCAGTTCCTGGTTAGGCTTTGTGGAAACGCTGTAGGAATACTCGGTATGTGTCTTTCCGTCGCTGTCCTTTACCTCCTTCTTATACTCATTGACACCGAAGTGGATTTCCACCCAGCCCTTGTTATAGACGCTGTTGTCATGGTTTCCGGCAGATGCTACCGCTGCCTTGTAGAAGTCTGGATAGGTCATTATGGCTGCTGCCGACATGAATCCACCGCCTGAATGGCCGTAGATACCTACCTTATTGATATCAATAAACTTGTATCTCTTGGCAAGTTGCTCGATAGCAGCCTTGTCGTCTGCGAGAGCATAGTCGCGCTGGTTGCCGTAACCGTAGGTGTGATATTCCTTGCCTCGCATTGGAGTACCGCCGCGATGACCTACTGTGATGACGATGAATCCGAGCTGAGCCAAGCGGGTATTCTTGTTATCATTGATTGTAAATCTGGATGGTACATACTCAAAATGAGGACCAGGATATACATTACTGATAATAGGATAAGTCTTGGTGCTATCGAAATCGGCTGGCTTCCACATCACGCCATAGAGGTCTGTGAATCCGTCAGCAGCCTTTACAGTAAATCTTTCAGGCATCTTCCAACCGAGATCATATACCTTCTTGAGGTCAGGGTCTTCGAGTTTCATGATTACCTTGCCCTTCCTGTTTCTCACCACGTTCTTGTTTGGCATCTCAACGGTGCTGTAACTATCAACGTAGAAGTTATGAGTAGGGCTGAAACTTACATCATGAGAAGCATTCTCAGCAGTGAGCTTGCGGAGCGAAGACATACCTTTATCCACGTTTACTCTATAGAGAATGTAGTAATAAGGGTCAACTCCCTTCTCCTTTCCATAGCCGTAGAAATATATTTCACGACGCTTCTCGTCCTTTGCAAAGACTGGTCCTGCCACCCAACCTCCTTCGGTAACGGTATTCTTGAGTTCACCAGTGGCAGAATCATAGAGATAGTAGTGCCCCCATCCTGTGCGCTCAGAGCGGAAAAGGATTTCCTTACCATCCTTGAGAAACTCTACGCAGCGCATCTGATAGTCGAGATAAGGCTTGTTATCCTCATGAATTACGACCCTTACATCACCAGTTTCGACGTTGACCTCACAGATATCAGTCTGATTCCAAGGGCGGTTATAGCGTTGGAAATAGAGGCGCTTACCATCTTGAGAAACATAGAGCACATCAATGTATTGGTCTGGCCAACGGTATGTGTCGATTTTCTTTATCTCTTTGGTTTTTACATTACCGATGAGAAGTTCGTATTGTGATACGTTCTTGTCGCCTGCAAGCTCAGCACGATACTTGACGAGTTCCGGTTTCGGAGTGAGGTTATTGATAAGGTACTGATAGTCCACCTTGCGGTTGTCCTCTCTTACAGCATAGAAATAATGGCTGTTAGGAATCCACTTGGTGCCCTGTGCTCCAAATCTGCCTTCCAGCTTGCCTTCATCCTCGCGATTGAAAGTGTAGTCCTCGGCACCGTCGAAAGTGAGCTGCACCTCTGTGGTGTCCTGTCCTTTCTTTTCATTGCCTACCATATAGAGGTTGTGCTTCTTGGCATAGAGGAAATAGAGGCTGTCAGGAGAGTAGTTCATCCAGTAAGGTTCCACTTCATAACTGTCGTCCTTCTGCTTTTCCACAGTTTTAAGTTCCTTGGTGAAGATATTGTAATGGAAGTCGTATGAATCCATGCTGAACTCTATCGTCTTGTTGTCCTTGAGGAAACTGAAATATATTCCTGGCTCCTTGTAATTATAGGAACGGCGTGTGTAGGAAGCGACCTTGCTGAGAAGTTCCTTATTGTCAAACAACAAACGGTGCTCGCGCTTTGAAGGATTGACATAATAATAGCGAGTACCTTCGGAAGTAGTGAAGTTATAATAGAAACAATCGGTCTCGTTGATAAAGGTTGGTGAGACTCTGGTAGAAAGCTTGAAAATAGGTGCCGCTTCAAGTTTTCGGAAGCGTTCTGCCAAGCGATAGTTAGCCTTTGTTTGGCAGAAAGCGTTGCTGCAAAGCAGCAACGCTCCTGTTAAAACAAGGGTCTTATGAAAAAGGGATTTTGGTAAATTCATGATAACGAATGTCATGTTTTATTTGGTCTGGAAAATGCTTTCCCAGTTTTCGAAACGACTGTCACCGATAAGATGCTTAGCGAAGTAGCGGTACATCTTCCACTCGAAATAGTCATCAGCAACACCGTAGCCGTGTCCGGCTCCAGGGATTACGAGCATATCGAAGTCCTTACCAGCCTTGATGAGAGCATCTGCAAGACGATAAGTGTTGGCAGGGTTCACGTTTGTGTCCATGTCACCGGTAACGAGGAGAAGGTGTCCCTTCAGGTTCTTTGCAAGTTCCTGGTTGGTCTTTACGCTGAACTGGTAGTCATACTCCTTATTGCCATTGCTGTCAGTACCCTTTTCTACCTCTCTTACGCCATTGTAGCACTCACCCCAACCGCGGTTGTAGATGTTGTTGTCATGGTTGCCGGAGCAAGAGACTGCAGCCTTATAGAAGTCTGGATAGGTGAGGATAGCAGCAGCAGCCATAAAGCCACCGCCAGAGTGACCATATATACCTACACGCTTGACGTCGATGAAGTTATAGCGCTTAGCGAGATTCTCGATAGCAGCCTTGTCGTCAGCGAGAGGATAGTCGCGCATGTTGTTGTAGCCATAAGTGTGATAGTACTTACCACGCATTGGGGTATCACCACGGTGACCTACTCTGATCACGATGCATCCCATCTGAGCCATAGTGCTGCAGTACTGTTCTCCGAGAGAGAATGCTGAAGGCACGAAGCCATAGTAAGGACCAGGATATACCACAGAGATGATAGGATACTTCTTGTTAGGATCGAAATCAGATGGCTTATACATTACGCCATAGAGATCGGTGCGATTATCAGCAGCCTTAACAGAGAATACTTCTGGAGCAGTCCAACCGTCCTCGATTGCTTTGCTGAGGTCAGGCTTTGGAAGCTTGACTACGATCTTACCATTGATATCCTTCAAGTTGATTACAGGAGCCATATCAGCTCTTGAGTAAGACTCTACGAAATAACGCTTTGAAGCGAGGAATGTAGCGTTATGCTGTCCGTTTTCTGTAGAAAGAGGAGTGATACCGCAACGGTCGATGTTTGCCTTATAGACCATGTAGTAGTGAGGGTTGATGCCCTTCTCTCTACCATAGCCATAGAAATACATAGTACGCTTGAGGGTGTCGATAGCGCAGATATTACCTGCAACCCAGTCACCTGCAGTAATGGCATTCTTAAGGTTTCCGTTGCCATCATAGTGGTAATAGTGAGCCCAACCTGTACGCTCAGAGCGGAAGATGATGTCCTTACCATTGTTGAGGATAGCAGTGCTCTTGGCATGCTGGTCGCGATAAGGCTTATCAATCTCATGTATGACGGATTTGACTTCGAGAGTAGAGGTGTTGACAGATATGATATCCATCTCGTCCCAAGTACGCTTATTGCGCTCGAAGAAAATCAACTTACTATCAGGTGTGGCATGAACGAACTCTATATACTGGTCAGGCCATTTCTCGATAGGAGCCTTCTTTGCAGTGCGTTCCTTAACGTCGATGATGGTAAGGTCGTTCTGGACAACGTGCTTGTCGCCAGGATACTCATACTTGTAAGTTACAAGTGTTGGCTTTGGAGTGAGAGAATTGACTACCCAGAGGTCTTGGAGCTTGCGGTTGTCGTCTCTTACGATGAAGACGTGGCGGCTGTCATTACACCAACGTGCGTCAGTAGCGATTTCGCAGGTATCGTCCGGATATTCCTCTTCTTCTCTTGGACTGCCGTAAGAGAAGTCCTTCACACCGTCGAAGGTGAGCTGAACCTCAGTGGTGTCCATGCCTTCAGCCTTGTTTCCCCTTACATAGAGGTTGTGCTTCTTGGCATAAAGGATATATTTCTTGTCTGGAGAAAACTTCATCCAGGAATATATATCCTCATTTGGCTCGTCCTTCTTTTCCTTCTCTACTTCAGAGAGAGTATTGTTATAACGATTGTATCTGTAACGCTTGCCGTCATTTTCAAACTCGAACCATGAGAGATCCTTTGCAAATTTCTCTGGTATTACCGGGAGATTGTTGATATCTACTGCCTGATGTGTCTTGAGATTGAGCTGCTCAGCCATAATCTTCTTGTCGAAGAGAGGCTCCTGCTTGCGCTTGTCCGGCTGAACGAGATAGAGGTCCTTGCCCTTTGCTGTCTCAAACTCATACCAGAAATTGTCTGTATTGTTAATCTCACGAGGCCATACAGAGAGAGAAACGCGTGTTCCCTTACCTCCGAGACCAAACTCCTTAAACTTCTTTGCCATTTCAAAGTTGGCAAATGGTTTATCTTCTGTCTGTGACAGTTTGCACTGTGCAGTGGCAGTGGCGCAGAACGCCACTCCCAATGCTGCTATCAAGAAAAATTTGTTTTTCATGTCAATACTTGATAATAATTCTTGTTATTAGAACTGATAAATGAACTGCTCTGTAGCACGTCCTACCTTATAGAGAACGTCAACGATCTTGCCGAAGTTATTGTTCTTAACTTGGTCGTTAGGGAACTCCTGCTTGAGGTTTACAGCCTCGCAGTTACCCCAATCGTCCTCCTGTTCAATAACGGAGAAAATGTAGAACTCACCATTGTCGAGAGCTACACCGAGCTGTCCAGGGTAATCATACTTCTGCTTGTAAGGGTCATTCTGCACGTCATTAGCATCGAGTGAAATGATGTCGTGATCGAATGTCTTGACAAGGATTCTGTCACCGAGCAACTCTTCATAAGAGTTAGGGTCAGCACCGTACTGACAATAGTAGAGCTTATTACCGTCAGCAATCATGACATAATGCTTGTTCTGGAACACTGCCATGTCCTTGAAGTCAGAGATGAATCCGAAAGGACGCACATAGATATCTGTAATATAAGCCAACGGATCGTATGTGTAGTTTGCTTCTATGTGGCAGTTGAGCAGAGAGTACATTCCTGTAGATGGGTTCTTGGTCAGAGCAACGAACCACTGTGGAGGGTATGAATAGTCGAAATCAGCCTCCATAGAGCAGGTAGCAGGACGAAGGTCAACGATTTCATCCTCCATATTGGTAAAACTGTAATCCTGCTCAGTATCATTCACCACTTCATATACATCACCGGACTGGCGACGGCTGTTCTCGCTGATTGCTGCTGAATTAGAATAACTGTTGGTTCTGCCAGCATCAACGATAGCCATCAGGCTGTTGTCCTCAGAAAGGGCAAGCATCGTCTGGCAATATGTGCCACCATACTTATAGAATGGGAAGAGACGCTTGAACTTCATTCCGTTATTGATCGGCACATTGGTGAAGGTACCGATGTGGAAGTCGGAAGCATCAGGCTTGACATTACAGTAGATGTAGCCATTCTCTGAACGCACAGCCTTCATGCTCCATGTATATGAGCATTCAGCAGGCTTGAAGTTTTCAGGAACGTCATCACCGAACTCCTCGATGGTGTAGGTCTCGTGCTGCAGGCTCTTGCCATTGAGCTCTTCCCACTTGTCGCCTCTTACTACCAGTTCGTCATATTCATCAATGCCGAATGAATCATAGTAGTCAGCCTCACCGATGGAGAGGGTAAGACCTGTAGGATTCATGCCAAGACTCTTGTTGACATCAAGCTTGAGGGAATTGTAGATGATGGAGTCTCTTTTTAGGTCTTCATTCTTGTATTTTATGTCATACGTCATTGAATTAGGAGTGATGAAGTTGAGCACTGCTCTGCCGTCATCTCCCTTTGAAAGTATGGCCCATCCTCTCTGGAACTCAGACATCACCTTTACAGTGGTGGTGATACCATATTTCAGTCCGGACTTGTTGTCAATGACATAGAAAGAGATTGTATGCGTACCGCTCTCGTCGAAACTGAAAGTGCATTCCTTCTTGTCAGCACCTTCCTTTTTCTTTCCATCTACAGTCCATTCGTAGCTCACGTCCATATCTTCAGGCTTGTCGATGGTGAACTTGAAATCAGGACAGATGGTGAGCTCCTGACCGATGGAAAGGTTGTAGTTTTCTGAGATATTCTTAAAGTTGTATGTACCACCTTCAATCTCGTTCACCTTGCTATAGTTGTAATTGTTGTCGTCATCAATACAACTCACCATGCAACCCATAGTTGCGAGAATGCAGGCAGATAAAAGTATTTTTTTCATATTCTTATTATCTTTTAGTTTGGTTATCCCGCAACGGGAACTTCGATTAACATTCCAGTCTGTTCATCCTTGAGAGGGCCAAGGCCTTGGGCTTCTCTCTCTGCATTGATATTCTTGACTGTATTCTTGAGCTTGATGGCATACTTACGGAGCATCTGCTTGTTCTTGCCGTCGAAGACAACGTCGTCCTTCTTCAGTTCTTCAAGGAAGAGCTTGTACTTGAGTTCGGTATATTCACCGAGATAATACCATTCTACAGAGTTGCCAGGGTTTTCCTCGTTACCCACATCATTTACTGACCACCAGTCAGGCTTGAAGAGACGGTCGGTCACAGAGATGATAGCGCGGGCATACTCTCTGGTGCCCTGTTTGATGATGCCTTCCTCCACTACCTGAAGTGCAAGGTAGAAAGTCTTGGCAGCCATCTCAGGAGACTTCTTGAGGCGGACGCTGATGACATTCTCCTCTACTCCTGGCTTGATGACGCAGTCTTCAGGCAATACGTAGTAGTTTGCAGGGAGAGTGGTGCGTGCAGTGTCTGCTATGACGTGGAAGTGAAGGTCTTCTGTCTGCACCTGCCCGAATGATGAAACAGGAATGGCAATCACAGCATCCTCCCCCTCATTGTACATTTTGAAAGATACAGTGGTGGTGTCCTTGGTGAAGTCCTTGTCGAAAATGACATAAACTGTGTCATTTCCGTTGACAAGGATTCCTTCCTCAGAACATGAAACCATAGGCAGAGCAAGGCATCCTATAGCCAATGCTGCCAGTATATTGTTCTTTATCTTCATTTGATGAAATTCTAAATAGTGGGTATTTACTTGATGTTGCTTTCAGAAGTTGGCTTTGGCAATACGAAGTTAGCTTCTGTAGGGAGGATTTCTTCACCGTTAGGATTAGGCAGGATACGGTTCAGACGCTTGTAGATGAATAATGTCTGACCTTCTCCGACGAACTCTCTGCGCATATCGCTGATAAGAGCTGAAAGGAAATCCTCCTTGGTGGAAACCGCATCAAGGTTAGGGCGTCTGATACCTCTGCCCATCTTCACCTTCTGGAGATACCACTTAGCCCAAGCACAAGCATTTGCATTAGCTGGATCATAGAGGCACTCTGCAGCGATATAGTAAATCTCAGACATGCGTATGATAGGAATAATCTTGTTGTTGGCAGGACCGTATGTAGAGGTTTCGGACTGCTTCTTGTACTTCAAAGGACGATAGAAACGACCGTTAACCTTTGGCTCGAACTGATACTTCAGTCGCCAGTCCTCATTCTTCTCATCACCGAAATAGGTATTGACCATATCGCCAGTCCAGCTGAGATAGTACTGTGAGTATTCATCAGAACCATCGGAACCGTGGTTGATCTGCTCATCCCAGTCTGTCAACTCTGTAGGAGAGTAGAGACCGAACATGATGTCCTCGTACATCTTGATGTTACCAGCCTGGATGTTCTCCGGACCGCTATACTGAGATGTCTCGGCTGCAAAGAAACCATACTTGTCTTCTTCGTCGATAAGTATCTTGGCCTGCTCGTATGCCTCCTTCTTCATGCCTGCATAGAGATATACTCGGGCAAGGAGACCGGTGACAGCCCAATAGTTGAGACGATAGCCTCTGAGCACATAGAAAAGATTCTTGCCGGAAGCAGACTGCTCGAAGCGCTGGCTTGCAGTGGAGTTTGTGGTATATTCACCTTCATACTTGAAGAGACCTTCCTGAGCGGTCTTGAGATCTGCGATGACCTTTTCGAGACACTCGGACACGGACTTATTCTCATTGACGTATGCAGGATAGTAATCTACGTATGGGATGTAGCCCTTGGTGCCAGGATTGGCAGCTGGAGCTGGAGCGTAAATACGGAGAAGGTCGAAATGAAGCATAGCTCTCAGACCGATAGCCTCGCTGAGGATGAGCTTGCGCTCACGGTCGCCAAGATAGAATATGGTGGTATCAGCGGCTGCCTCCTGAGTCTTCTGGATAAGCTCATTACAGTTTGCGATGGCATTCCACGCAGAATTCCACATAGCGTCTGTGGTAGGAGTAAGCTGGGAGTTGGTGAAGTTGAGATTGGCAATCTTGTTCATTGCCTGACCAGCACCTGAAGTAGGAGTCTTCTTCATGCAATATGCCTGTCCCCATGCATCCACGATACCCCATGTCATGTTGCTGCCATAGAGATTGAAGGTAGCCATCTGGCGGTAGATACCGTTCAGAGCGGTCTGGTAACCTTCGCCTGTAGTGAACAGGAATTCTTCCTTGATCTGGTCTTGAGGATTAACATCCAACCAGTCAGAGCATGATGTAAGGGAAAAACCCATTACTATCAAGGAGATAATGCTTAAATATATCTTTTTCATTTTGTTCAGAATTAGAATTGTGCTTTAACTGAGAAATTAAACTGGTAGGATTTTGGATAGCTGAGACCACGCTCCTGGCGTACTGAGTTCCAGTTGATGAGGTCGCTGGTACTTGCCTCTACGCGGAGCATTCTCAGACCGAGGATACGCTTAACCCAATCTCTCTCAAAGTCGTAAGACAAAGTGAGAGCATTCATACGGAGGAACGCATTGTCCTGTACGAAACGGGATGTAGGCAATGTAGTCATGGAACCGTCCTTGATGTTCTTGAACTGAGCGATGTCGCCTGGCTTCTGCCAACGGTCGGTGAGTACGCGGAGATCGACGTTGCCTTCAGAAATCTTGGCATTTTCTACGCGGTCAACCAAAGTCTGGTTGTACTCCTGACCACCCCACTCATAGAGGAATGAAGCGAAGAGACTCCACTGCTTGTAGCTGATGTTGACACCGAATGCACCATTGAAGTCAGGGTCTGTGTTACCGCAAACCACTTCCTGGGCTGCATCCCATGTGGTGCTGACTGTTCCGTCACGGTTGAGGAACAATTCCTTACCGGTAGATGGGTCGATACCGAGAGACTTAACAGCCCAGATAGATGTAAGTGACTGGCCTTCTGCATACTGTGCAATAGGAATGGAGAATGCTGCATCACTGACAGCGATACCGTTCAGCTGCTTGATCTGCTCGCTCTTATAGTATTCAGCCACACGCTGGTTGTAAGCGCGCTGGGAGTCGGAAATCTTAAGAATCTTGTTGGAGTTGTGAGCCATATTACCCCATAGAGCAACGAGCCAATCCTTGTTCTTATAAGCATCGTAACGCAATGTCACCTCGAATCCCTTGTTTTCCACCTCACCCATGTTGTTCTTGTAGGTAGAGAAACCGGAAGTATTGGAGAGGGATACGTCATTCACGAGGTCGATGGTCTTCTCATAGTAATAATCGAAGTCGATGGTGAGACGCTCGTTGAAGAACTGTGTCTCAAGACCGAAGTTGAACTTATCAGTCTTTTCCCAAGTGAGGTCCTTATTACCAAGAGCCTTGAGGATAGCACCGTAACCTGTAGCATACCACTCATCGAAGAGAGGCTCATAGACTGTCTGAGCAGCATAGTCAGGGAAGTTCACCTTACCTGTACGTCCGTAAGAACCACGTACCTTCAAGCGGTTGATGTACTTGTTGTCCTTGAGGAACTCATAGTTGTGAACGTTGATACCGAGACCAGAAGAGAAGAATGGAGCCCAACGCTGGTTAGAACCGAACTCAGAAGAACCATCGAAACGAACAGAACCGTCAACGAGGTAGATGTTGTTCCAGGTATAGTTGAGAGTAGCGAGCATACTTACCATGCGTGATGTACCCTCAGACTTTGTAGGCTTCTTATATATTTCGTTAGCATAGTTCAGGGAGTGGAACTGACCTGAAGGGAAGCCACGATAATGAGCGGAGAGGCCATCATTGGTAGAAGTATTCATTTCCCAACCTGCAGAAGCATTGAGGTTATGCTTGTCGAAGCTCTGGTTGTAGAAGAGGAACGCATTAGCAGACATTCTCAAGCTGTTGCCGGAAGAGGTGTAGAGGTCACCCATTTTGTCCTTATTCTGATTAGAATTGTCACCGATAGCACTTGTCTTGCTTGACAATGGATCGATGAATCTTTCACCACGGCTGTACTGTCTTGTCACGCTGAACTGACCCTTAGCCATCCAGTAATCATTCATATACCAGTTGAAGCTGAGGTTGTTGATGAACTCGTCGTATGAATTCCAGTCGAAGTTATTGAGAGTAGCCTCGAAGAGAGGGTTGTTGGCACTACGGTTGCCGCTTGTTGTAGAATAGCTGAGACTCTGTGTGAGCTGACCGTCCTCGTATGGAGTATCGTATGGCATGAGGCTGGTGTAATCACCGAATGAACCATAAGGAGACTCTTTGGACTTAGTGTGATTGAATGTAGAGGTGTTCTTGATCTGGAACTTCTTCAGACGATAGTCGAGAGAAATACCGATACCGTAACGGTCACGGCCTGATCCCTTCATGACACCCTGTACCTTATTGAATGCACCGTCGATACCGTAGCGGAGGTTCTGTGTACCACCTTCGATATATACGCTGTGCTTCTGGTCAAGACCGTTTCTCAAAGGAAGTGAGAGCCAGTCTGTGTCAATGCCTCTCTTGAGAAGAGCAAGCTTCTTGTTGTATGCGTTAACACCGTCAGCCTCTGTATTGATGCTGCCCTGTCCTGGCTCGAAGAGACCTGCAAGACGCTCAATCTCAAGCTTCTCGCTTGCATTTGCAAGGTTATAGTCGCGGAGGTCAGGAGTCTCCAAAGTACCTGTAAAACCGTAAGATACGCGTACCTCACCTGGCTTAGGAGCTACTGTAGTAACGACAACAACGCCATTAGCTGCTCGTGAACCGTAGATGGCTGTAGCGGCAGCGTCCTTCAGGATGGTGATACTCTCGATACGAGCAGGGTCAAGGTCATAAATCTTCTCGATAGATACCTCGAAACCGTCCATAATGAATGTAGGGAGGTTAGGGTTGTTCTGGAGGTTTGACTTAGAAAGCTTGTCGGTATCAAGTTCACGGATACCTACACCAGAACGTCCACGAATCTGCATCTCTGGCATATTGTTCGGGTCAGAACCGAACTGTGTATTGTTAAGAAGGCGGAATGATGGGTCGAAACTCTGGATAGCGTCAAGGATATTAGTCTGAGATACCTTACGGAGGTCATCACCAGCAATCTGTGTAGAACTACCAGTGTAACTATTCTTGCTGACGTTACGATAACCAGTAACGACCATATCCTGAAGACGCTGTGAGTCCTCAAGAAGTGTAACCTTTACGTATGGCTGCTTGGAAGAGAGCACCATCCTCTGCTTCTTCATACCGATGAAGGAGAACTCAACGAGAGCCTTTGACTCTTTGAGTTCGAGAGTGAAGTTACCCTCCACGTTGGTGGTAGTGCCGTAGTGCTTATCTACCACAACAATATTAACACCAGGAATAGGACTACCAAGCTCGTCAAGGACAATACCACGCACGGTATTACTCCCATTTTCTCCTCCTTTGGAAACGTTGATGGTTCGCTTTGCACTTTTTGTCACATTGATGTAATTGCCATTGAACTTGTAAGCAAATGGCAGGTTAGATAACATTTGTTTAAGAACTGAGCTGACAGCCTGCTCCTTGGCATGGAGTGATACATTGTAAGACTGCACTTCGTCGTAGGTAAACAGGATTTTGTAACCTGATGCTTTTTCTACTTTTTTGAGTGCACTGGCCAATGGCTCATCATTGCATGTGACGCTAATCTTCTTGTTTGGTGACTGTGCTAATGCAATAGCGCAATTTGATAACAAGAAGAGCATCAAGAAGGCAAACTTAAATGCCTTCGAAGTTGCAGAATGAAACTGTTGATACTTCTTTCTCATATAAATTTCGATTTTGTTGATGGGTTTTTCATTCGGTTATAAAAACGACACGTGTCAGATTATAGTCCCTATAATTTTAATTATTTTTTATGAAAATACAAAAAAATATAGAAAAGGGATAGCTTTTGAAATGAAAAAACATTAAAGTGTATGTAATACAGTTATAAAACCGCACATTTAGTACATACAGAAACAGGCTCTGTAAAGTTGGGATTTCGGATGGTTACAGTTCTGCAAACAATAAGAAACGAAAAAAGTGAGCTCTATATAATATAGAACTCACTTAGATTATATTGTAACTTACAGATATTACTTCAAGGCAGCTACCTGTGCAGCCATTGCATTTGAAGGGTCGATAGCAAGAATCTTTTTAGCGTACTCCTTTGAAGTAGCAATATCATCCTTAGTCTTGAGGAAATATACCATGTTATAAGTGTAAGCCTCTACGAGAAGACGGTTGTCTGACTCGTCCTTCTTATCGAGAGCCATGATAAGCTCGATAATCTTGTCATAGTGTGGCTTAGCTATACCAGCCTTATCTTCTGGGTCGAGAATGAAGGCGAGCTTAGCACGCTGAGCTGTTACACTCTGCTCGAAGTTAGGGAACTCTGCAGCAATCTGACCGAATACTTCGTCTGCCTTCTTGATAGCCTCTGCCTTCTGCTGTGGAGTAGCATTCTCTTCGAGAGCCATAGAACGATAAATGAGAGCGAGACCATTTTTCACGTTTGCAGTAACCTTCTCCTGACCTGCAACATACTTCTCATAGTATGCGAGAGCGTTGTTGTAATCACCAAGTGACTTATACACGTCAGAGAGATTCTTATATGAGCTAACCTTGTCAGCTACATCTACGTTTGGATCCTCTACAATCTTCTTGAACACCTCGATAGCCTCGTCGTTCTTCTTAAGCTTCTGGAGAGCTGTACCATAGTTGATATAGTCAAGATAAGAGAACTTAGCAGAGTCTGACTCATTGAAGAGACGGTTTGCATAAACGAGAGCTTCCTCGTACTTCTCAAGGTTCACACTGTTGAACATAGAGAGACGGTTGAGGGAAGCATAGCGTGGGAACTTCTCATTACCAAAAGTAGAAACCTTGAGAGACTCATCATACTTCTGCTTGAGGAAGAGGAGCATAGAGTAGTCGGTAAGCTCATAGTTCTTCATCTTGCTGAGGTCCACCTTAGAATAATAACCTATTGCTGCGTCTGCATTGCCAGCACGAGACTGGATTTCAGCAGCGATGAGGTCAACAGGATAAGATGGGTCGATGGAACGAAGTGCCTCAAGCTTTTCGATAGAGCCCTTTGGGTCTGTCTTACTATTGATCTGTGCATAACGACGGTATCCTTCTGGATCCTTTGGCTCAAAATAGATAGCCTGCTCAAACCAACTGGAAGCTGCGCCACCGTCATCCTTGAGGACGCAGATGTCACCCTTCAAAACATAGCCAGCTGCTACATTCTTGCCTGCCTTGATAGCGAGGTCGGCATAGACATCAGCCTGATCAAAATTCTTTACACCGAGGTAAGCACGACCTACAGCAGCAAGAGTCTTAGCATCCTTCTTGAAAGGCTTAACAAGATTCTTCACCTGCTTATCGGCATCCTCTGCCTTACCTTTGATAATCTCAGTAGCTTGAGAAACGACATCGTCACTCTGAGCCATAACAGGAGCGCTGATGGCTGTCATCAAGGCTCCAATCAAAAAATATTTAACTGTCTTCATAATTTTCTTGTTTTCTACTTTGATTTTTCAATTTTATTACCCCTTGAGATTTCAATCTCTAACTATATAGACGCATTACATAGTTTGTTTGTTGCATACATTGTGTTAAATGTCCTTGCGAGTATGTTAAATAGTATGTTACAACACTCTTTTCGGATGGTTTTATGGACGATTTGAACACTGCAGCCATTCTTAATCATCTACATGAACCTCACGGATGCTGATATTACCATAAGCTGGAAGGAGACCAGCCTTGAAGAGTATCAACTGACCTTTTGAGGAGATGATAAACTGCGTGAAGCCGTATGGAAGTCCGTAACGACCGCGCTCGTCATTGAGCAATGCCCAGATGCGACGGATAAACGGATACTTGTCATTGTAGATATAGCCCTGATAAGGTTTGTAAGAGTTTTTCCATGTAGCAGGGTCAAGCTTTGATATGCGCAAGACGCGGATTGCCTTGTTCCATGTAAGGTTGGTAGTGTCGCGCTTGTCATTGAGCCAGTTGCTTCCGATAATTCCGATAGCTCCCGGTGTCTGCTCCACGTAAGAGACCACATCAGCAGTCTTTTTGGTAGCGAAAGCATTCGGAGTGGTAATCGGTTTGCCTCCAAGAATGGAATCCTCTACATAGTGGACCGTGCTGGAAGTCTTGTTGTCGAAAGCCACTATAATCTCTCCTCTTGACTTGCTTGCCGGATTGATCTGAGACCATTGTGTGTATTCTCCCGTGAGAATCTTCTTTACGGTGTTCACGGAGAGACAAGAGTCATTATTGTTCTTGTTGGCGATGAGAGCCAAACCATCATATCCCATAAAGATGGAGATAGGCAGGCGATCACGCTTCTTGAGGTTTTCCCTTTCCTTTTTCTTGAAGTCACGCGCTGTAATCATAAGGAGAAGTTTGTCATCGAGAAGGAGATTCATTCCCTCAGACTCGCTCATATACTTTGGAGTGACGTGCGCATTAGGATAGATGGAATGGAATACGTCCATTTCCTCATCAATGATGGGAGCAAAACTTTCATCCGCTCCGAAAGTAATCTTTCCGGTAGCGTAAGTGTCAGTGCGCGCATTAGGGTCTTTCTTTTTATCTTTACAGGAAGACAACATGCCTAATGAGAGCATTGAAACAATAATAATAACGACGATTGAATTTATATGCTTCATAATGATAAGACGTTTAGATTCCAGACCTATTTACCAATAAGACTTCTAAGTTATATATCTAAGAATTCAGCCCAGTGTGTGTAGTGATTAAGCCCTATATATATAATAAGGTGGAAAAGCGCATTGCGCCCTATAGCTTCAGACCGGAGAATACAAGGGAATGAAGTGACAACGGAGGCGCTTTGTCAGAAAAAACTTGGGTTCCCTACTCTACAGGAGGGAGGGAACCCAAGGATATACATTCAATCCTACATTGGGTAAGAATAAATCCTACTTCAGGTAAGATATTCGTTCATAAATTACTGAAGACGGAATGTAACAGGGAGCGTATATTTTACGCGCACTGCAGAACCATTCTGCTTACCAGGAATCCAAGCAGGCATTGAGCTAACAACGCGAACAGCCTCCTTATCGAGAGAAGGATCGACAGACTTAACTACGCGTACATCAGTAACACGACCGTCACGTTCTACGACGAAGGTACAGACTACACGTCCCTGGATACCATTTTCCTCAGCAACTACAGGATACTTGATGTTCTTGGAGAGGAACTGCATAAGAGCTGAGTTACCACCAGGGAAAGAAGGCATCTGTTCTACAACATCGAATACCTTGTTTTCTTCCTCCTTAGGCTTCACAGGCTCAGTAGCAATAACTTCCTTAGCCTTGAGGACTTCACCATTCTCATCGTTACCTACAACGTTGGCAAAACCAACGGCAACCTTAGAGTCCATGATTTCTTCCTGAGTCTTAAGCTCATCTTCAGGCTTCACCTCTTCGTCCTTCTTGATGACAGGAGCGGTAAACTTTACAGAGCTCTTAACCTTTTCTACGACTTTTTCAACTTCCTGCTGCTTAACAATTTCCTTACGCTCCACCTTGGCTTCCTTCTTCTTCTCCTGCTTGAGGGTAGTGAGTTCGGTCACCTGGTCGTGAATCTGATGAGTCTTCTGATACTCATCGTATGCGTTTTTAGCAACCATATACACCATTACACATGCAAAAAGCAGGAGAACGGCCAAAATGGCAGCGACATTACGACGACCTGTCTGGCGGCGGAGAACATAAGCACCGTACTCTTTGTTACGGTTTTCGAACATTAAGTCCGACCACTTATTGTCAATAAGATCTATTTGTGACATTTTCTTTTCCTTTCTTAAGTTAAAGTTACATTACTAATAGACTTACTCCTTGACCTTAGCCTCTTCGAGAAGCTTCTTGTCCTGATCGTTGATTTTATCTATCACATACTTGTTAATAGAGCATATCTGCATCTCGTCGAGAGCATCAACAAGGTTGAGATAAGAAGAGTTATCTGTAGCCTTGATGATAACGGTCATAGTCTGAATCTTGTTGCCATCACCATTGATGTCACCATTTCTGATAGCTCTGAGACGCTCATCATACTGTGCCTGAGGCATTTCAGGGTTCTTTGCACGCTGCTCGTCAAGCTTAGCCTTGGCGGTCATGATGTCGAGAACAGGCTGAGTGCCATCTTCAGTCACGTGAGAGATGAGGACCTTACGGATACCATCCTTGCCCCATGTAGTCTTCTTGAGACATGTAGGGTCGTCGTACTTAGGCAGACCAGCGATGTAGTAAATCTGGTTGTCAGCAGTAACGTACATAGTAATGGTATAAGATGCCTTAGTGACAGACTTGTCCTGGTCGGACAGGTTCTTATCGTTGGTAGGCATAGAGAGTTCCATGGTCTGAGGCTTAGCCAATGTGGTACAGAGCATGAAGAAGGTGATAAGCAACATCATCATGTCCACCATAGGGGTGAAGTCCACGCGAGTTTGCTGTTTCTTCTGTCTTTGTTTCTTTTCTTTTGCCATGCCTTAGTCCTCCTCAGTTTTCAGGTTGGTGATAAGATAATAACGGTTCTCGTTAATATCCTGCAACTCGTTCATTACTCGCTTGATAGTCTTATAAGGAGTTTCGCTATCAGCCTTGAGCGCAACCTTGATGTCGCTGTTGGCAGCGCGAGCTGCCTTTACCCAAGTCTGGAACTCACTGATTCCACCATCAATACTATCCAAAGGAATACCAAGTTCTGCAAGCTTCTTTCCACGCTCCAAATCAGGAATCTTGAGGAAGTCCTCGAGGTCCTGCATAGGTGCGCCGAACATAGGGTCAGCTACGAAAGCTCCCTTGAGCTTTGAGAGGTCCAAGCCATACTGATTTGTAACATCATCAAAAACGTCACCAAGCTGGAACTGGTTATCCATACTCATGAATACCTTGCCGGATTTATCGACAAGAATATTCAGCACATCCTTCTCAGGCACCTTAATCTCAGACACAGATGCCGGTGTAACCACCTTTACTGGCTCTGGCTTCGTAAATGTTGAGGTCAACATAAAGAAACAGAGCAACAGCACCATCACGTCTGACATAGGCGTCATGTCGATCCAGATGTCTTGTTTCTTAAGTTTTACTTTACCCATAGCGATAAAAGATTTAAAGGGTTAGTAAAAACTTAAGCCTCGTCGTGGTTTGCCTCGTAAGTCTGAGCGATAGTGTAACCAACCTCGTCGAGAGCGTATGTGAGCTTGTCGATACGGTTAGAGAAGAAGTTGTAAGATACTACTGCGAGCCAAGAGGTCAAGATACCGAGGGCGGTGTTGATAAGAGCCTCAGAGATACCTGTAGAAAGTGCGACAGAGTCACCACCACCACCAGAAGCAAGAGCGGCGAATGACTTGATCATACCTGTTACAGTACCGAACAGAGCGGTAAGAGTACCGAGGGTAACGAGAGTAGCGAGGATAGGCATGTTCATCTGAAGAGTTGGCATTTCCAACTGTACAGCCTCCTCATGAGCTTGCTGAATCTTAGAGATCTTCTGAGCCTTCTTGATGCCCTGTGTTCTCTCCATCTCCTCATAAGCATTGAGAGAAGCGCCTACTACGTTAGCGATTGTACCACGCTGCTTAGCGCAAAGGTTCTTAGCCTCAACGAAATCGTTCTTAGCGAGAGCTGCCTTGATTGCAACAACGAACTTTGTAGTAGCCATCTTACCGAAAGCGGTACGCTGAGCGAGGTAACGCTCTACTGAGAGGCACAATACAGTAAGCATCAAAGTGATGAGGACTGGAACGACGATACCACCCTTATAGATAGTACCAAGCATATTACCATTGAGTACTTCACCTTCTGGGTCACCACCAACGAAGTTAGCTGGGTTACCGAGAACGTACTTGAAGATACATACTGCCACGATGAACATAGCGGCGATGATCCAAACTGCATTACGAACGCCCTGGAAGCCTGTTGACTGCTTCTTCTGGGCTGGCTTTTGTGTAGCTGCCATAATTTTGATTGATTTTTAGTTATTAATAATTTGAGTTAATAATTTTTGCCTATTAATCTGATACTTCTTGTTATTTTTCTGCTATTAGGTTTTTTGTCGAGCGGTTAACATAAAGTTATATGTCGGCTTTCCAATCGCAAAGATAGCAAATTCTCTTGAACTATCGTGTTGATTTAGAACTTTTAACATATATTTTTACATTTTACACTGCAAAAACCCTGCAAAACGTGGGTATCATTCCGCGTTTTCGTGCATTATTTCAATTTAGCGAGACATTCCTTAATACGGCGCATTGCCTCTCGGATATTATCATCGCTGGTGGCATAACTCATACGGAAGCACTCAGGGTCGCCGAATGCATCACCTCCTACTGTAGCCACATGACCTACTTCGAGAAGGTACATGGCGAGATCGGTGGAGTTATTGATAGTGTGCTGTCCGTCACTCTTACCATAGAAGCTTGCGCACTTAGGGAAGAGATAGAATGCGCCCTGTGGCACATTGACTTCCAGTCCTGGAATATCCTTTGCAAGTTCCACGATGAGGTCACGGCGACGCTCGAATGCTACGCGCATTTCCTCTACGCAGTCCTGTGAAAGGACGTAGGCAGCCTCAGCTGCTTTCTGGCTTACTGAGCATGGTCCTGATGTGTATTGACCCTGCAATTTGTTGCATCCCTTTACGATCCATTCAGGAGCAGCCATATATCCGATACGCCATCCAGTCATCGCGTATGCCTTGCTGACGCCGTTGATGATGATGCACTGTTCCTTCATTCCAGGGAACTGTGCTATGCTCTCGTGCTTGCCTACATAGTTGATGTGCTCATAGATTTCATCAGCGAGGACATAAACCTCTGGATGCTTCTTGAGGACATCGGCGAGAGCCTTGAGTTCATCCTTGCTATACACGCTTCCTGTAGGGTTGCTTGGAGAGCAGAGGATGAGCATTCTTGTCTTTGGAGTGATAGCCGCTTCGAGCTGTTCAGGAGTAATCTTGAAGTTCTGGTCGAATCCCGCTGGGATATGAACAGGGACACCGCCTGCGAGGAGCGCCATCTGTGGGTAGCTTACCCAGTAAGGTGCAGGGATAATAACTTCGTCACCATCATCCACGAGAGCCATTACAGCATTGCAGACAGCCTGCTTTGCGCCATTGCTGACGAGGATCTCCGACATGGTATAATCAAGTCCGTTCTCACGCTTCAGTTTCTCTACGATAGCTTTTCGAAGGTCTGGATAGCCAGGAACTGGAGAATAACGTGACCAGTTGTCATCCACAGCCTGCTTAGCAGCAGCCTTGATGTGATCAGGAGTGTTGAAGTCAGGCTCACCGACGCTCATGTTAATCACATCGATGCCCTGCGCTTTCATCTCACCACTTTTCTGTGACATGGCGAGAGTAGCCGAAGGAGCGAGTCTGTTAAGACGATTTGATAAATGTACCATATTTGTTTGTGTTAGAAAAATTATTTCCTTTAGCAGTTAGAAATGAGTGGTGAAACGCAATAGATTTGTCATTTTCCTCCCATTCAATTTGCAAAGTTAATAAAAAACTTTCTTTTCACGAAAATATTGTATCATTTTTTACCTTTTTGCTTTACTTTTGCACCTTTTTTACTTTTTGCCTACACCTTATTTATATATATAAGGAAAAAGCGCATGTTTATGCGCAAGAAAATATATCACTTTCTTGTACCACATACACATTATTTCTGTAGTCAAAATTACCTGAAGATTTCAAAGACCACCTTAGCTGTTGCGAGCTGATTGGAGTCCTATTCCATCGTTATACCGTTAGTAAGTAGGTAATCAAAATTATTTGTTAATGAATAGATAATAATATTTGTTTTTCATTATTATGATCACCTACTTATCAGTCTGCTCTTCCTGCGCGATTGGGCCGTAAAGTTCCTCCACTCTATCGATGATGGAATTACTGACAGTGCGTATCTGCCTCAAATCTCCATAGAGACGGAGACGGAATCTCCACATACGGAAATAGAGAATAATGCCTACGGGGAACACCAGAGCTGCGAGGACATTGAGCCATTTGCGCTCGAAAGGACGGGTATGTGCCTTCAATGAGACAATCGGATACTTATTGAGATAGCTCAATATGTACCTGTCGCGGGTGTTGGAGAGGTCTTCTATCACGGCTTCGAGAGTTTCGCTGATGCGTTCCATCTCATGGTCAGGCTGGTATCGGAAGAACACATTGACTACATTCGGCATGCGCATCAAGTGGTGCGCATGGGCATAGTCATGTATCTGCTGCGTGATAGCAGTGAGTGTCCTTGTATCTCCGATATAGTCAGGATCCTGGATGATGACTTCCTTGCCGGCGATGTTACGCTTCTGACGCAGTCCGAGGAGACGTATGAAGAAGAGTCGGTAGGCATCCATATTGAATACAGCCGAGTCTTTGTTAGCCTTATAGGTGACGAATGTGGCGAGCGGGATAAGGACAGCAGGTGCGAGTCCCTTACCAAACCATACCGGCCACTCTCCTATTCTCGACATTCTGTAGCCTGTATTGTCGAGGATAAAGAAGACGATGAAGACCAATACCGATATTATGACAGGCAGACCGAGTCCGCCCTTACGGATAATTGCTCCAAGCGGTGCGCCAATAAAGAAGAAGATGAGACAGGTAAGCGACAGTGTAAACTTATTTATCTGCTCTATTCTGTGCTCTCTTATTATCTTTTCTCCATCTTTGGCAATCATTTCGCGGAACTCCAATTCGGAGGAAACCATCTGCACACTATTCAATGACCGCTGAATGGCATCTCTTCTATCCGCCAATGACATCTTGTTTACGAGGGTGTCAAACTGCGTTGTATTCTTTGCAGCTTCCTTGATAGCGAGCAGTGAGTCTTTCTTTTCAAGATGCGGAATGGCTATATAGCCTCTTTTGAGGTCTTCTGCCAAGCGAGTTCCTACGCTGTCATACGTATGATTGAGCGAATCTATCGCAAGACTAATCTGACTAAGGCTCTTCGCCTGCGGGTTATTTGAGAATACTGAGGCATCGGCAAGGTTGAATCCATTGTCGAAATTGAGTACTATCTTCTTGCTTACGAATGACTCTCGACGATATGGCACGGCGGAATTCTGCGTCAATTCCTGTGAGCGCATATTCTCAAACCATTCTCCATTATATAAAGAAAGGACGAGATGCTGTTTCTCTGCCGTGGATTGCAGCATTCCGGAGTCTGCCAGAATGATTGCCGCATCCTCGTAACTATCCGTCATCCTATATATCATGACACCGTAGAGCATACCTGTCTCCATATCTTTCTTTTGGACATAGAGGTTACAATTTGGTATTCCGTCATAGAATATACCTTCTGGAATCTCCAGTTCCGGGCTCTTCTGCCTCATGGAAAGGAGCAGTTGGGCAAGCTTCTTCGTGGCGTCTGGTCCTACTGAATTCTGGAAATAGAATGACCCTACGGAGACAAAGATTGAGAAAATGATGAGTGATCTCAAAGCCTGCATCAGCGATATTCCAGCCGCTTTGATGGCTGTAAGCTCACTATTCTCACCGATATTACCCATTGCTATGAGTGAAGAAAGGAGCACGGCGAGAGGGAAAGCCTGCGGAACGAGCTTGAGGGACATATACCAGAAGAACTGTCCCAGCACGTCTATCGACAATCCTTTTCCGATAAGGTCATCGACATAACGCCAAAGAAACTGCATCATAAGCACAAAGAGGCTGATGCAGAAGGCACCGATAAAAAGCAGCAGAAACTGCCTTAACATATATATGTCGATTTTCTTTATTCCGAACATGCTTGTTTCTTGGGGTATTCCTATAGGGTGCAGATAACACTTCTACACTTTTGGGGTACAAAATTAGCACAAAAAGTTCAAATAGCCAAATTATTCTTCACATTCTATGGTTAATGTAATGAAAAAGAAGCAGTCGGCTTGCGGTTTTAGTTGGTTATCATTTGCGTGGAAAACAAAAGCGGGTTGTCGGTTGCCGTTTTCTGACAGCTTGGTGCAAACCGTCCAAGAACCGGCAACCCACAACCCATTCATGTGGTTTGGGACTCAAGAAGTCTCTATCACTTATGCCTTTTGGCACGCTGCTCACGATATTTCGCCTTCTGCATAGCAGAGCCTGAACCGTGTGCGCCAGTGATATACTTCTTTTTCTTTGCTTTGGTCTTTACCTTGCCTTCGTCCTGCTTTGGGCGATCTCCGCCTCTGCTGAATGAAATGCCATTGACCAGGATGTCTTCGAAATCGCTCATAGTTTTATTTTTTAAATGAAGAATGAAGAATGAAGAATGAAGAATGAAGAATGAAGAATGAAGAATGGAAGTTACGTTTCTTTTAGTGAAAAGTGAAAAGTGAAGAGTGAAAAATCGCGCTGACGCAATTAGGAGCCTCAAAGCGAAGAACGTAATCCGAATTTTTCATTCTTCATTCTTCATTCTACATTCTTCATTCTACACTCTGCATTCTTCATTTTGAATTAGTGATGGAACAGACGTACACCAGTGAATGCCATAGTGATGCCGTACTTGTCACAGGTCTCTATGACATTATCATCGCGCACTGAGCCTCCAGCCTGGGCAATATACTCTACGCCTGACTTGTGAGCACGCTCGATATTGTCGCCGAATGGGAAGAAAGCATCAGAGCCGAGACTTACCTTTGTATTCTGTGCTATCCAAGCCTTCTTCTCCTCACGTGTGAGAGGTTCTGGCTTCTCTGTGAAGAAATTCTGCCATGTGCCTTCTGCAAGTACATCCTCATAGTCGTCAGAGATATATACATCGATGGTGTTGTCGCGGTCTGCACGACGAATGCCTGGCTTGAATGGCAGATTCATCACCTTAGGGCACTGGCGAAGCCACCAGATGTCAGCCTTATTGCCAGCGAGGCGTGTGCAATGGATACGGCTTTGCTGACCAGCACCGATGCCGATAGCCTGTCCGTCCTTGACATAGCATACTGAGTTTGACTGAGTATATTTCAGAGTGATGAGGGCAATCATAAGGTCGCGCTTTGCCTCCTCAGTGAAGTTCTTGCTTACAGTAGGGATATTCTCAAAGAGAGCAGGATCATTGAGAGCGATCTCATTGCGTCCCTGTTCGAATGTGATGCCAAAGCACTGCTTGCGCTCGATAGGAGCAGGCTTGTAGGTTGGGTCAATCTTAATGACGTTGTAAGTGCCCTTGCGCTTGTCGCGGAGTATCTGGAGAGCTTCCTCTGTAAAGTCTGGAGCAATGATGCCGTCGCTTACCTCGCGCTTGATGAGTGTTGCCACAGCAGCATCACAAGTATCTGAGAGTGCGATGAAATCACCATAACTTGACATACGGTCTGCACCGCGAGCACGAGCATAAGCGCAAGCTATAGGTGAGAGAGGTATCTTCACATCATCGACGAAATACACTTTCTTGAGTGTATCAGTCAATGGAAGTCCTACGGCAGCACCAGCAGGGCTGACGTGCTTGAAGCTGGCAGCAGCTGGCAGTCCAGTAGCCTCCTTGAGTTCCTTGACAAGTTGCCATGAGTTGAAGGCATCCAGGAAGTTGATATATCCTGGGCGTCCATTAAGTACTTCGATAGGGAGTTCACCCTCTTCGATGAAGATGCGTGACGGTTTCTGATTTGGGTTACAACCGTACTTAAGTTCTAATTCTTTCATTATATTTATACTTGTGATTTTTGTTTATCCTACTGTTGTGACCATAATAACGGCATCCTTTCCCGTGCCGGAAAGCGCCCATAATGCGCCTTTTCTTGTCTTTATGGGATAGGTTCTTTGCCTCTCCGTGTGCAAAGTTAATAAAAAAAACTCAGATTTTCTTTGTATTATGTGAAAAATGCTTACCTTTGCACCTGGATTTACCACTATATCAATACGAAAGGGAAATGAAGCATAGAAAGTTAAACCTGCATAAGGCATGGGAGATGTTCAAGCATCTGGAGCATCCTTCAAAGGAAATGCTCGACAATATTGCCCTTCTTGCTGGCTTCCAGAACTGGAGCGAGCTCCATTCCGTATTTCAAGAGGAGTGCATCGACAGTCCTGACGATGACTCAGAGGAAGGAGAAGAAAAAGAAGAGGAAACACATACATAGAAAAAAAAGAGCAAGGCTCATCTTCGCCATACAGCGGAGTTGAGCCTTGTTTTTTCTTTCTTCCTGGAAGGGTTATTACTTAGTAGTAACGACGCGTCTCTCAGCGATACGAGCCTTCTTACCAGTGAGGTTACGGAGGTAGTAAAGCTTAGCGCGACGAACCTTACCGTGCTTGTTCACTTCGATAGAGTCGATAGCAGGAGACTCGATTGGGAAGATACGCTCTACGCCAATAGTACCTGACATCTTACGAACTGTGAAACGCTTCTTGTCGCCATGACCAGAAATCTTGATAACGACACCACGGAAGAGCTGGATACGCTCCTTAGAACCCTCGATAATTTTGTAAGCGACTGTTACAGTGTCACCTGACTTGAACTCAGGGAACTTCTTGCCGGTTGCAAATGCTTCTTCAGCAACTTTGATCAAATCCATTTTGAATGATATTTTTTATAATGTTGTTGTATCGTTCGAGCGCAACATAGTGGGTAACACTTCTCCCTCACCATAGGTTACGCCGAAAGCGGGTGCAAAATTACTCAATTTCAATGGAATAACCAAACAAATAGTCTTTTTTTTCGCATTTTCTTTTGATTATCAGCATTTTTTGCTTAATTTTGTCCTCAAAACAAGTATTATCGACATGAAAACATTCTCTACAAGCTACATTTCCCTATGCCTCTTTTCGCTCGCCTTTATGGCTTGCACATCGCATAGATATTCCGTGGAAAGCATGGATTTCCAGCGATATACAATTGATGCTAAATACGACAAAGCGAAGAATGACGCCGCCGAAGCCTTCATCGCGCCTTACAAGCACGCCGTGGACAGCATCATGTCGCCCGTAGTAGGTCGTGCCGCACACGACATGACGACACGTCGCCCGGAAAGCCTTCTATCCAATTTCCTGACCGATATCCTCGTGGCATCAGGCAGCCAGTTTGGAGAAAAGCCTGACCTCGGCGTATATAATATAGGTGGAATACGCGCTTCCATCAGCAAAGGCGACATCACCGTGGGCGACATAATCGACGTAGCACCGTTTGAAAACAAAATATGCTTCCTCACTCTCACGGGAAAAGACCTCACAAGCCTCTTTGAGCAGATAGCGGCACGCCACGGAGAGGGAGTCAGCAAGGAGGTGAAAGCAGTCATCACAAAGGATGGAAAACTCGTATCGCTCCTCATCAAGGGGCAACCAGTCAATCCGGAAGCCAAATACCGCATCGCCACCATCGACTATCTCTCTGAGGGCAACGACGGTATGCCTGCCTTCACGCTTGGCACCGACCGTAAGATGCTGACCGACAAGAGCAACAATCTCCGATTTATCATCATCGATTACTTCAAGGAACTCTCCCGACAGGGCAAGGAAGCTGAAGCTAAACTGGATGGAAGAATAACCGTAACAGAATAAGACATGAAAAAGATTACCACCATACTCCTTATCATGATTTCCGTCTTCTCCATCGCCGAGGCGAAGAAGGACAAGACCATCACCGTCTATCACACCAACGACACCCACTCTCAAATCTATCCATACAGCCCTAATCTCAGCGACACCACCAAGGCTGGACGCGGAGGTTTCGTGCGCCGCGTGGCTTTCTTCGACCTGCAGCGCAAGCAGAATCCCGACCTACTGCTCTTCGACAGCGGTGATTTCTCGCAGGGTTCGCCTTATTTCACTATGTATAAGGGCGATGTAGAGGTAGGACTGATGAATCTCATGGGCTATGATGCCGTTGCCATAGGCAATCATGAGTTTGACTTCGGACTGGAGAATATGGCACGCCTCTTCCGCAATGCCAAATTCGCAGTGGTCTGCGCCAACTATGATTTCACCGGCACGCCATGCGAAGGAATCGTCAAGCCATATACCGTCATCGTGCGCAACGGTGTCAGAATCGGTGTCTTCGGGCTATCACCACGTCTGGAGGGACTCGTCACAGCAGCCAACTATGGCAGCACTAAGTATCTCGACCCTATTCCTGTGGCAAAGCGTATGGTTTCCATTCTGCGTGGCAAGGAGAAGTGCGACATCGTGATATGCCTCTCCCACCTCGGTTGGAAGATTGGCGACCCCACCGCCAGCGATGAGTGTGTCATCAAGGAGACTACAGGTATCGACCTCGTACTCGGTGGACACTCCCACACTATGCTTGCTACTCCGCAATACGTAGAGGATGCTGCCGGCAAGAAAGTGCCGGTAATCCAGAATGGCAAGAGCGCTTGCTCCATCTCCCGCTTTGACATTCATGTGAAGTAGTTGTTTTGTTGTCTTGTTGTTTTGTTGTCTTGTTGTTTTGTTGTTTTTGTTGTCTTGTTGTTTTGTTGAATGTATAAACAAAGCAAACAACTAAACAACAAGATTTGGCTGGAAGCCAATACCGAGCGAAGCGAGAGTAACCCGGGACGAAGTCTCGGGATTACACGTAAAATGGAAATAGCTGTCTGGAAGACAGTACCTTGATTATGTGGTCTTGTGGTTTTGCGGTTTAGTTGTTTAGTTGTTTAGTTGTTTGCATTGCTTATACATTCAACAAAATCACTAAACCACAAAACAACAAAACAACAATATTAAACATTGATGTTTTATTAAAAGACAAACCAACAAAACCTGTTCATTTTTTCCACATCAGCACCAAAGACAACCCTCTTCTCGCAACAAACTGATATTCAATAGGTTACAAAAGCATAGATATTAGGCTGCAAAAGCATAGTTATTGGGAGGTAATAACTATGCTTTTGCAGCCTAATATCTATGTTATTGCATCGTGAAAGCTTAGCCATAGCATTTCAGAAACCAAGAGACCGCCTTTTTGTTCTATTTTTCCAATTGTTATTTTGACGAAAACAGAGGTATGTGAAACCCTTGCAAAGCAAAATAATAGAATATGTAGTCAAATTGCTCCATGATTGAAAAAATATTTTATGTTATTTCACTCCAATACACTCCAGAAAGTAGTCCCTAACCAGTATTCTCCCCCAAGGGGGATAAGAGGGGTGCTTGTTCCTCCAATGGGAGGGATAGCTCTTTGTAAAAGCTATGCTATTATGAAGTAATAACTATGCGTTTGATAATTCATAGTTCTTTCCAATGATGTTGAAAACAAGTAAAAGTTTTCAATCCACGCTCCCCACGTGGGGAGCGACTACCGTCGCACGCCGTTGGCACTGATTACCTCTTGTTATACGTAAAACAACTTTTAGATGCTTACGTACCATTTGAGCGATATTCTCAACTATGTAAAATAGATTAGAAGGGGTTCAAGTACAAAAGAATAAATATCTGTATTTGTCAATTACAACCCAGTATATGTAAAATCCACATTACTTGAAATGGCCATATTTTTCCACGAACCGCTAGTTTTCTCAAATAGCTCTAAGTGAAATCTTAAATAGCTTGTTCCACCTGCACAATGTAATTCGGTATAGGGCATAAACAACACATAATCATTGAAGATACAGTTTGTGTAGTTCGGAGTGAAGTTGCCCCAAACAGACACTTGACCATTAGGCGCCCTATATAGACCGTTATAATCATTGAGAGCATTTCCATTTTGGAAAGAAAAATATGCTTGTATCAATCCTTGTTTGTTAAGCATATTGTTTACATTGAACTTGGCATGTATCTTCATCCCCTTTACAGCCATTAGACCAACATATTGCAAAACATTATGCTCCACCCATACACTTACGAATGATGCGTTAATTGCATTTAAATTGCCACTTTGAGTGACATCTATTCTCACTGTTTTCTCACCTGACTTGACTTGAAACCAATCAGAACGAGAGGATGTAGATGTATTGGCTTCACATCGTATGGTAAAAGAGCCAGATGTCCTTGAAGTAACAGTACACCAACTTGGAAGCAATCTTACCTCATAAGAATCACCATCAGTCCTAACAGTAAATGATTCGCTACCGCCACTACTTGAGAACTGACATGACGTTGCTGTCTTATTGTCAACCGTCAAATAATCAGTTTCTCCTTGCTTGCGATAGAGAGTGAACGTCTTTTTATAGACTGATTTCCCTTTATAAAATAATTCATAGGTATAATTGTCTGCTTTGTAATTCCCCGCACTTTTCCAACCCCAGTTATGTGTATGAGTTTTGCTGTTACCTGATGAAAAATCAACTTTCCATGTGTAGCCAGAAGGAGAATCATCATTTTTATATATTTTCTCGGAGTTGGTTAATTTATAGGTCAAATTTACAGCTTTAGACGAAGAGTAGTTTATCTTGAAAGAAAGACGTGCGACATCAGAGGCATAAATAGTACTGCCGTAAGACCCGATGACATTTTCGTTTGCATCCAATCCTGCTATTTCAACACTATTTATTCTAAGGTCATCTTGTACATATGCCCCACTTATCCATTGAGGTTGCTGAGTATATCCACTTTCTAAGGCAATGTGTTCGGTGTTAGAAACTGTCTTAATAAAAACATTTCTCCATGTTGCTGTACCAGAATTGCTTTTTTCTACGACTTCATTAAAGGCTTCCCTAAACCCACAAGTAAACATACC
>OQVQ01000126.1_pt1 | contig 36074 bp, 34 predicted proteins | sample 1691491 | NCBI WGS metagenome assembly OQVQ01 (sample SAMN03418252, study PRJEB22391) | human gut metagenome | biome: human-gut; feature: organic feature; material: feces | host: Homo sapiens | place: Tanzania | collected 2013-01
GTCCATCAAACAGGCGGATGGTGCGATGGGCTATCTTGGCATCATGCTCATTATGATTATATGAATACTATCTTTCCTCTATCAATCTGATGTAAGTCCCGATGGCATCCTCTATCTCGGAAATGCGGATATACTCGTCTGCACTGTGCGAACGCGATGACTGACCGGGACCTAATTTGAGCGACTGCCAAGGCATAAGAGCCTGGTCGCTGAGCGTTGGCGAGCCGAAAGGATGCTTGCCTATAGCGATGAGTTGCTTGACCAGTGGGTGATCGAGCGGTATGTGCGACGAATGAAGATGAAAGGAGCGTGCCTTGCAGTCCGACTTAGTGTGCTCATCGATAAAATGAAAGATTTCTTCATTGTCGTAGTTCTCGTTGGAACGCACGTCTATCACCATCCGGCATTCATCAGGGATGACATTATGCTGTGTACCACTGTTGACCACAGTCAGGTTCATCACCGTAGGACCGAGGAAATCACTGACTCTATCAAACTTGTAATCACGCACCCAGAGCATATCATCCAGCGCCTCATATATTGCGTTTATGCCTTCGCCACGTGCGGCATGACCAGACTTGCCGTGCGCCGTCATATCTATTACCATCAGTCCCTTTTCTGCCACAGCAGGCTCCATACCCGTAGGCTCGCCCACTATAGCCACGTCGATGTGAGGGAGCTTGTCAATGACGCGACGTATGCCGTTGATGCCTGACACCTCTTCTTCGCATGAAGCCAGATAGACGAGGTTGTAAAGGCGAGGCTTAGTGACGAGGAAACGGAATGCCTGAAGCAGGGAGACGAGTCCTCCGCCACAGTCGTTACTGCCAAGTCCGTAGAGTGTATCGCCCTCTATGTCAGGGGAAAAAGGGTCGCGTGTCCATGAAGCCACGGGCTTCACAGTGTCTATATGCGCATTGAGCAGCAGGGTAGGGCGGTCATCGCGCATTTCGGGGTCGGTAATCCAGATGTTGTTGCCATCGCGGATGGCAGGGAAACCGTAGTTTTCGATTTCCTCCATCATGATGTCAGCCGCCTTTTCTTCGTCACGGCTTACGGAAGGAGTGGCTATGAGACGCTTCAGAAGCGTGATGGCGTCAAGTGTAAGTTGTTGTGTTGTCATAAAAGGAAAGCAAATTAGACTGCAAACTTACATATTTTTTGCCACATTAAAGCATGAAAGGCGGGCTTTTTGACGATGAATATGAAAAAAAAGAACTATTGAGTATCTTTTTTCAAAAGAATTATGTAACTTTGCATATATTTGATAAATAATAGGAGAAGTCATAATGCAGACAAGATGTCATCTTTCTCAGTTGCCTTATGAGCAGGCGAAAAAGTACGGGGACAGGGTAGTCTTCGAGTACCAGGAGTTTGGCAAGACGGCGTGGAAACAGATTACGTGGAACGCTTTTGCCGACTATACCCGTCGTGTGTCAAATGCTTTGCTCAATCTCGGAGTGAAGGTTCAGGAGAACATAGGCGTGTTCTCGCAGAATTCCGTGCAGTATATCTTCACCGATTTCGGCGCTTACGGAGTGAGAGCTGTCACCATTCCTTTCTATGCCACAAGCAGTGAAGAGCAGATCCAGTATGTCATCAATGATGCTTCGATAAGAATTCTCTTCGTGGGAGAACAGCAGCAGTATGACAAAGCAAAGAGAGTGCAGGCTCTTTGCCATACTCTGGAGCGCATCGTCATATATGATACTAACGTCATAAAGGCGGCGCATGACACTTCATCCATATATTTCACGGACTTTCTGAAGCTGGCTGACGGTATGCCGAGACAGCCGGAGCTGGACAATATCTGGCGACAGGCAAACGAAGACGACCTCGTGAATATCCTCTACACATCGGGCACGTCAGGCGCAAGCAAGGGCGTCATGCTCACTTACAGCCAGTATCATGCTGCTCTGAAGGCGAACGACGAGTGTGTGGACCTGAGAGAGAACGACCGCGTCATCACATTCCTCCCTATAACGCATATCTTCGAGCGCGGATGGATGACGCTTGCGCTCACTGAAGGTGCCACGGTCATCGTCAATACCGATCCGCATCGCATCCAGCAGTCCATGCGTGAGACGCATCCTACGTGTATGTCGGCAGTGCCGAGATTCTGGGAAAAGGTGTATGTAGGTGTGAAGGAAAAGATAGAAAAGGCTTCCGGAATGCAGCGCAAGATGTTCCTCGCAGCGCTGGAAACTGGTAGAAAGTATAACATAGAGTACCGTGCAATGGGCAAGCGCCCGCCTCTGACGCTGTCATTGAAATACAAGATAGCCAACAGCACTGTCCTCTCGCTCGTCAGAAAGCAGCTCGGACTGGAGAATGCCAATATTTTCCCGACGGCAGGAGCAAGGGTTTCACCTGAAGTGGAGATGTTTGTCCACTCCATAGGCATATATATGGTGGTGGGATATGGTCTCACCGAGAGCCTCGCCACAGTCACCTGTGACCATAAAGGCGAACCTTTCACCATCGGCTCTGTGGGCTATCCAATCTCCGGAATCGGGATAAAGATAGGCGACAACAATGAGGTTCTCCTCAAGGGCCCTACCATCACCAAGGGCTATTACAAGCGCGATGATCTCAATAAAGATGCTTTCACCGAGGATGGTTTCTTCCGTACAGGCGATGCAGGATACATCAAGAACGGCGAACTCTTCCTCACCGAGCGCATCAAGGACCTATATAAGACGTCAAATGGCAAGTATGTGGCTCCGCAGGCAGTAGAGGCAAAGCTTCTGGTGGATAAGTATGTAGAGCAGGCTGTAGTAGTGGCTGATGAGAAGAAATTCGTTTCTGCGCTCATCGTGCCAGCCTACAAACTTCTCGAAGACTATGCTCGTGAGTATAATATCCCATTCTCCAGTCGTGAGGACCTCTGTAATAATCCTAAGATTCTCAAGATGCTTGCCGAAAGAGTGGAGACTCTCCAGCAGGGACTTGCAGGATATGAGCAGGTGAAGAGGTTCAGATTGCTTCCTCAGCCATTCACTATGGAAAACGGAGAATTGACCAACACTCTCAAGACTCGTCGCGGAGAGATTTTCAAACATTATGCTTCTCTGATAGAGGAGATGTATAAGGAGTAGAAAAGAGACCCTCCCCCCGCCCTCCCTGTAGGGAGGGAGTGGTTACACTTGCAGCTTGCGAATAAAGAGAAGATAATATAAATAGAATATATCAATAGTAGAGACTAACTTCTCCCTCCCTACAGGGAGGGCAGGGGGAGGGTCTTGTAATTGAATATGATAACAGCAGATCAATTAAAAGATATTCAAGACCGCGCGGAAGCGCTGCATAAGTACCTCGATATTGATAAGAAGAGGATGGAGTATGAGGAGGAAGACCTTCGTACTCAGGCACCTGATTTCTGGGAAGACCCAGAGAGAGCACAGGCACAGATGAAACTTGTCAAGGACATCAAACGATGGATTGACGGATATGATGAAGTGCGTGCCGCTACTGACGAGGTGGCACTCGCCATGGAGTTCTACCGTGACGAGATGGCTACGGAGGAAGAAGTGGATAAAAGCTATGAAAGAGCTATCCATGCCATAGAGGAACTGGAGATGAGAAATATGCTCCGACAGAAAGAAGACCCTATGGACTGCGTGCTGAAAATCAATGCTGGCGCTGGTGGCACAGAGGCTCAGGACTGGGCTTCCATGCTTTGGCGTATGTATATGCGTTGGGCTGAGGCAAAAGGATATAAGGTCACTATCAGCGATCTCGAAGAAGCCGATGAGGCAGGTATCAAGTCTGTCACTATGGAAATAGAGGGCGGAGAGTATGCCTACGGCTTCCTGAAGAGCGAAAGCGGTGTCCACAGACTCGTAAGAGTAAGTCCTTTCAATGCGCAAGGTAAGCGAATGACCAGTTTTGCCAGCGTCTTTGTCTCACCACTGATTGACGATACCATCGAGGTATATGTCGATCCTGCTCGCGTAAGTTGGGATACATTCCGCTCAAGCGGTGCTGGAGGACAGAACGTCAACAAGGTGGAGACCGGTGTCCGTATCCGTTATATGTATCAAGACCCCGACACTGGCGAGGAAGAAGAAATCCTTATTGCCAACACGGAGAGCCGTAAGCAGCAGCAAAACCGTGAAAATGCCATGCGACTCCTTAAGTCACAGCTCTATGATCGCGCCATGAAGAAGCGTCTGGAAGCGCAGGCTAAGATTGAGGCTGGAAAGAAAAAGATAGAATGGGGCAGCCAGATACGCTCCTATGTCTTTGATGATAAGCGAGTGAAAGACCATCGCACTAACTATCAGACCTCTGATGTCGAAGGAGTGATGAATGGTAAGATTGACGGTTTCATCAAGGCTTATCTTATGGAATTTCCTGTAGTGGATGAGTAAAAGCAGTCACATAAGCCCCTTAAGTCCCCACCGCCGTGGGGATGTAATAAAGTATCAATAGAGAAAAATAAAGGAAAAATAAAAATAATATATTTGTTTGTTTTTATTTATTGATATTTTTTTTACAAGTGGCGTGCGAGAATTAAGTAAAACAATTAAAAAACCAATAACTATGAGTCAGAACAAAGCAAAGTCAAACGCTAAGCGTGAAGCCTATGCAAAGAAGCAAGAGGCTGAAGGTAACAAGGTAATTATGTGGATTATCGGTATTCTTATCGCTCTCGGAGTTGTGTTCGCTGGTTTCAGTTGCTTGGTATAATGCAAGAAATAGAACGCAAATTCCTGGTAAGAAAAGACGGTTCCTATAAGGCAATGGCTTCCTCCCACTCGCATATCCGTCAGGGATATATGGCGTGTAAGGGAGCCACTGTCAGGATAAGGCTGCGTGATGACAAGGCGTATCTCACGATAAAAGGACCTTCCCACAATGGAGGAATGTCCCGATTTGAGTTTGAACGCGAGATTCTTGTCGAGGAAGCAGATGAGATGTTCAAGCTTTGTGTCGGTGGTGTCATTGACAAGACACGATGGATTGTGCCTTATGAAGGGCATATATTCGAGGTGGATGAGTTTCATGGCATCAATGACGGACTGCTGTTTGCCGAAGTTGAACTAAAAACAGAGGATGAACACTTTGAGAAACCACTGTTTTTAGGTCCTGAAGTGACAGGAAATCGCCATTTCTACAACTCACATCTCCTTGTCAATCCTTATCCTCAGTGGCGCGAAACCGTACCAGAAGAATACCGATAAGACAGCCCAGAAGGACTCCAAGACTATTGCAGAGAGCGTCAAACCAGTCGCCACTGCGATAAGTAGTTAGGTAGGCTTGTGCTAATTCCACGAGTCCGCCCATTATTATAGGGCATATCATGCCCCAGAAAAGCAGGCTTTTCCAACTGAAGAGTCTGCTTTTTCTATGCCTGAAAATATACTCCGACCAGATACCAATGGTCAGAGTGCCATACATTACGAAGTGAGTCCACTTGTCGATAAAGCTTATTTCGTCGAGTGGAGTTTCGGGAATAGGAGTCATGCACACAGTCCAAATACCGACGATGATAACGCAAGAAAATGGATAATTTCTTACTTTTTCTATGATTTTATTCATATTTGCTTTTGATTAGTGCACAAAAGTAAACATTTTTTTATAATTTTGCAAACGAATGAATAGAAAATGGATATAGATTGTAGGTTATTGGTGCTGGAATGTCTATCATATAGTGGGATAAACCCACAGTTGGCATCCACATTCTAACCAAAAAAAACTAACCAAAAGCCCACAACCAAAAAACCAAAACCGACAATCACACAAATGAAACAGACAGAAAGAGCTAACTTCGGAAGTAAACTTGGTATCATATTGGCAACGGCAGGAAGCGCTGTAGGACTCGGAAACGTATGGCGATTTCCATATATGACCGGACAGAATGGTGGCGCTACATTCATCGTTATCTATGCTTTGTGCGTGCTGATGATAGGCATTCCGTGCATGGTAAGCGAGTTTATTGTTGGTCGCCACGGCGCAAGCAACACTGCAAGAGCATACGGACGCATGGGAACGGCAAAGGGATGGATGGCAATAGGCTTCCTCGCTGTGTTTACATCATTCCTTATCTCCGGATATTACTCCATCGTATCAGGATGGTGTCTCAACTATACCGTAGCATCATTGACAGGAGATCTCAGTGGAACTCCAGACTCATTCGTCCAGTATTTCAAGGATTTCTCCACCAATCCCGTCACTCCAATCATCTGGGGAATAATCTTTCTGGGAGGCACTCACTGGATTATCACCCGCGGAGTGCGCCGTGGCATCGAGAAAGCATCAAAACTTCTCATGCCATTATTATTCATATTGCTCCTCGTTATCGTAGTGGCGGCATGCCTATTGCCAGATGCAGACAAGGGACTTACATTCCTTTTCAAGCCAGATTTCGACCATATCAATAAGGATGTCTTCCTAAGTGCCATCGGACAATCATTCTATTCGCTCAGCATAGCTATGGGATGTGTCTGCACTTACGCCTCTTACTTCACCCGTCAGACCAATCTTGCCGGCTCGGCAGTGCAGATTTCTGTCATCGATAGCGTAGTGGCAATCCTCGCAGGAATGATGATTTTCCCTGCAGCATTCTCGGTAGGAGTGAGTCCTGACAGCGGTCCGTCACTGATATTCATCACGCTTCCTAATGTCTTCCAGCAGGCTTTTGGAGCCATTCCGTTCGTTCAGGTGCTCATATCATTCTCCTTCTATGCCCTGATGTCGCTCGCGGCGCTGACTTCTCTCATATCAGTCAATGAGGTGACGACGGCATTTTGTCAGGAGGAATTGCATATATCGCGCCCTCGTGCCGCCGCTATCGTGACCACAGGAAGCATCATTCTCGGAGTGATATCCAGTCTTTCACTCTCCAATATCGACTGTCTCGTCGTGGCAGGAAAGTCACTTTTCGATTGGTTTGACTTCATTACAGGTCAGATTTTCCTTCCTATCGGAGGCTTCTTCACCTGTATCTTCCTCGGATGGATAGTGGATAAGAAGATAGTAAAGGATGAATTTACCAACTGGGGCACCCTGAAAGGCACTTTCTTCGGAGCATATTATCTGATGATACGCTTCGTATGTCCGCTTGCTATCCTCGCTATATTCCTCCATCAGTTTGGCATAATTTAAGGAGAAACGGTGATTTCATCATCCAATATCCACGCTTTTGCCATCTGAACTCTCAGTTGTCAGTCTCTGATGTTAGTGATACCATCCTTTGAAAACACCTTAATCTATTAGTACTATTCGGATGAAACCATTCAAAAAAGGCGACCGTGATGCCATAATATTGCTCTTTGCCGGTGCTCTTATCTGCATTCTCATCTTCCCATTCATCAATGAACTCACAGGAATAAGCAATGCGGATGAAGGCAAAACCGACGCTTATAGCCGCCAAAAGCATCGTTATTACAAGTATGGTGCAAAGGAAAAGCAGTATTACTACGTGCCTGAAAAGCAGGGAGAACTATTTCCTTTCGACCCAAACACCGCTGACAGCACGCAATTTCTTCGCCTTGGGCTTCGTCCTTGGCAGGTGAGGAATATATATAAGTATCGTGCAGCAGGAGGAAGATACCGCAAACCGACTGACTTTGCCCGCCTTTACGGCCTTACTCTCAAGCAATACAAGCGCCTGGAGCCATACATTTGCATTGAGAAAGAGGTGATGGCGGCTGACGTTTATGGCAATATTAGGGAGGAATATCCACGCCATCATTATGATTATCCTGTGAAACTGCGTAAAGGGGAGCATATAAATATCAACACAGCAGACACTGCCCAACTAATGACTGTGCCGGGAATAGGGTCATATTATGCTCGTCAGATAGTGAGAAAGCGTGCTCGTCTTGGCGGTTTTGCTTCGCCAAAGCAGCTCCTTGAGATAGAAGGCTTCCCCGAAACGGCACTCGAATACATGGAAGTGGGAGTGGGAAAGCAGAATGGTAAGTCGGCTTTTGCAGCGTCAGGGCATACAGATGGCGATGCGAAAGCTAAGGAACCATCCTCCAATATCAATGCTAATGCTCTCGCAAGCAATGCTTCTCTGACGGCAAAAAACGGCAAGCAATCTGCTGATATCACCGTAAAACCGAAAGAAGAACTGAAGAAAATCCGCGTAAATCATGATGATGTCCGCACGATGGCTAAGCATCCATATATGCGTTACTTTCATGCCAAGGACATAGAGAAGTATCGTCGCCTAAAGGGAAAACTCAAATCAGTTGCTGATCTCCATCGTCTTCCCTCCTTTACGCAGGAAGATATCGCCAAGCTTACGCCATATCTCGACTTTGATTAGCCTGCATTCTGATGATGACAGTCAGCGTATGTCAGTCCCACAAGTCAGAATTTCCATGTTGTTCTTCCTGATATGCCACTCCGACATAGTCTGTAAAAACATCATATACTGCATAAACAATCACCATATACCACATAAAGCATACCGCCTGGGCACTCCTTTCAGAGCGCTCAGGCGGCCTTTTTAGGTCAAGAGATTATAGATAAAGATTGAATAGCCTTTATTAAGAAGCTGTAATATCGTTTCTTTTGGAGGCAAATGGGGAAGGAATTATAATGTAATATCTAAACAGCCAGAAGGTGTGAGCGATGTGGCTTCAGTATGTGATAGCAGTCCGGATTGTCACTGCAGTCCTTTAATGCGGTGCCGCTTACATTCTTTTCATAAGCCATTTCTACGAGCCAAGCCAACTTGAAGGCAGCTCTCTCGTAAGATAATCCTTCCGGTCGGATGTTTGAAATGCAGTTTCGTTCGCTCTCCAGCCTACCTGCGAATGGCTTATATGTCATATATACGCCCAAACTATCAGGGGAAGAGAGTCCCGGACGTTCACCTATGAGCATGACCACGAGACCACAGTGCATCTCTTCTGCAATGTCATCACCGAGTGCCACACGGCTTTCCTTTGCCAGCACGACAGGGCCTACGCTCATGCCCAGTTCCTGCATATAAGGCAAAAACTCCCTTATCAGTGGCACAGCCTGCTTATGCACAGCCTTACTTGATAGTCCGTCGCCTATGACGATAAGGACATCAGCGCCTTTATAGTCCATTTTCTCCAGTTGAGAGCGACTTTCATCGCTTAGATGCCTTCCGAGATCAGGGCGTCGAACGAAAGCTGCGCGTGAGGAAGCGCTGCTCTCTGCATAGACCACATCCATGTCAATGTCGTGCAATTGCCGAGCTATCTTGTCGCGCTCGAAAGGCATATTGATGCTGTCTCTGGCACGTGCATGTGCCAAACTGAATCCTAACCACTCGTCTGTAGGCAGACTACATCCTGTTCTTCCCAATGCAATGCGTGCATCGGTAAACTCTTTCAGTTTCAGCCAAGGGTCGTTCAATATAGAAACATCATGGCTCTTGGGTGTCAATGTCATTCTATCCATGTATTACCTCCATTTCTTCGATACCTATTAGTTTATGTGTATTCTTTGCTGGAAGCAAGTTTCCTTTATCATCTATCAGACTCATTTTCTCCAGCCATTTCTCAAATTCTGGTGCATGACGCTTGCCGAGGAGCTTTCTTACGAATAAAGCATCGTGGTAAGATGTGCTCTGATAGTTGAGCATAATGTCGTCAGCGCCAGGTATGCCCATGATATAGTTGACGCCAGAGGCGGCAAGAAGCGTGAGCAGATTGTCCATATCATCCTGGTCAGCCTCTGCATGATTGGTATAGCAGATGTCGCATCCCATCGGCAGACCCATGAGTTTTCCGCAGAAATGATCCTCCAGTCCGGCACGAGTTATCTGTTTTCCATCGTAGAGATACTCAGGACCGATGAATCCTACCACCGTGTTGACGAGCAGAGGATTATACCTTCGTGCCACAGCATAGCAGCGGGCTTCGCAAGTTTGCTCATCTACGCCGAAGTTGGCATCGGAAGAAAGCGCTGAGCCCTGGCCGGTTTCAAAGTACATGCAGTTGTCTCCCACCGTGCCTCTATGCAGTGATTTGACGGCTTCATAGCCTTCATCGAGCATTTTCAGACTGATTCCGAATCCAGCATTTGCGGCTTCCGTGCCGGCAATGCTTTGGAATAGGAGGTCAACAGGGGCGCCTGCTTTTATCATTTCCATGCAAGTGGTGACATGAGTGAGCACGCAGCTCTGCGTCGGAATCTCATATTGTTGTATTATTTCATCAAGCATGAAGTTGAGATCGGTCAATACCGGAATGGAATCACTGGCAGGATTGAGACCAATGACAGCGTCGCCGCTGCCATACATGAGTCCGTCGATGATGCTTGCAGCCACTCCTCTCATGTCATCCACAGGATGGTTTGGCTGTAATCTGACAGACATCCTGCCCGGTAAGCCTATTGTATCGCGGAATTTAGTTATGACAATACATTTCTTAGCGCCAAGCATCAGGTCCTGATTGCGCATTATCTTGCTCACGGCAGCAGCCATTTCCGGAGTGATAGCTTTGGACACACGTGCCAAAGTCTCGCTTGTGGTGTCGTCACTGAGTATCCAATTACGGAAATCACCGACGTTAAGATGGCTTATTTCGCTGAAAGCCTCCTTGTCATGCGTATCAATGATGAGTCGTGTCACCTCATCTTCCTCGTATGGAATGAGAGGTTCCTCAAGGAATTGCTTCAGAGGAACATCGGCAAGACACATTTTTGCCGCGATTCTCTCTTCCATAGAGTGGGCGGCAATGCCAGCCAGTTCGTCCCCTGACCTTAGTGGAGTGGCTTTCGCCATTAAGTCCTTGAGGTCACGAAACGTGTAACTGGTATCGCCAAGTGTTATCCTGTATCTCATACTAACTTATCAATTTAATGCTTCAACTCACGCATCCCCGGCGAGAAGGCCTTGCATCCGCTATCGCTATCTTACTCATGCGATACGATAGTATGTCGGATGAATTTTTCTAATGGTATGGTACATAAAGCCTTGATGCCGAGGTGCCTGAGTATCAGCGTATATAGATTAACTAACTAAATGAACATTGGAATGAAGTATATCGCCAGAGAGATGACTGTGACGATGATGGTGCTCCATTTCCAGATTGCATATTCTCTGTCCATTGATGCCTTTTCTGCTGCTGTAGGCTCTACTACATCTCCTATTTCCTCTTCAAGAGTAGGGATATAGTTGTGCTTATGCTGTGTATAGAAATACCAGAAGATGATACATACCACGCTAAGTATGGCTGCAGTGGCAAGTGCCATGCTGTCAGCAAAGAATATCATGAAGATATAGATGATGATGGTCACATAGCAACCGAGTACTCCGTAAGGGGCTTTGTATGGTCTCTTCAGGTCTGGAAGACGTCTTTTCAGTCCCATATAAGCCAGACATCCTATCATATAGCATACCGCAAGCGAGATAAGAGATACGGATGCGATGTAATCGATGGATCCTGTAGCGATGAGAATGAAGTTGATTACTCCTACGAGGATGATGGCATAGTGTGGAGTCTTGTACTTAGGATGCACTTTTCCAAAGATAGAAGGCAGCGAACTGTCCTCTGCCATAGTGTAGATGTAGCGTGCAGGGGCTGCAATACCAGGGTTGATGGTGGAAAGGTCACCTCCGAAAGCAATGGCTACACAGAGCAAGATGATAGGCGTTCCGATAAAACCGGCTGCCATAAGACCCTCTGCGTATGGAGCATCAGCACTTGCCAAGAGACCGTAAAGGTTGTGAGGAATAAGTCCTACGAGGAACCACTGGAACAAAGCGTTTACTGCAAATACGAGGAAAACGGAAATCTTCAATGCGCGAGGCAAGGTGTATTGAGGGAATTTTGTTTCGCCTCCCACTGAAACACAGGTCTCAAAACCAGTGTAACACCACCATACGAGTCCGAAGATGTACATCAATTCCTTGAAAGGAGGCATCTTGTCCATTGCTATTCCTCCGAAGTATTCGAGGTGAATCTTAGGAATCATATAGAGGAACCAGCAGATGCTGCAAGCCCAGAAGAAGAATATGAATGCCGTCTGTGCCTTACCTGACTGCTTGATACCAAAGTAATTGAGCACAAGGAAGATGGCTACCAGAGCACATGCTATAATTCGTGGGTCGAGCCAGGATATGTCTATGCCAAGCGCACTCATGAGAATGGTGAAATAATTTGAGAAAGCCAGCGTCTCACCAGCGCCAATAGCCACTACGGAGACAATGTAGTGCCAGCCAGCCATGTTAGCCCATACGCGGTTGAGTCCACGCTTTGCGAAATTGTAAGTGCCGCCAGCTTCTGGCAATGCGGCTGACATCTCGCCATAGATGAGGCAAGGCCATATTGAGATGAGCAGAGATACGAATGTGAGTCCGATAATCCAAGAACCTACAAGTCCTATCTGAGAAGAACCGCACGTAAACAGTCCTACGCCAACAACTGTACCGATGGTCATACTGATGGACTCCTTGAGTCCCAGTACCCTTAATAATTTGTTTTCTGCCATAATTCAATTTGTGTTTGTGTTGTTGTATGTTATCCTATATTATCCTGCATTATCCTGTGTTATGTCTATCTTTGAAGTTGAAAGTAAATCAACCTTGTGAATATCATAAGTGATAGCAAATGCTTTATTTTGATTGCAAAGGTATAGCAAAAATCAAATATATACAACAAAAAGATAGTTAAAACAACGTATAAATATCATAATGTTACAATATAATAACTTATTTATGGCAATATGTTATGGATTGTAAGTAATTGCTTTCATTTTGTTTGATATGCAAACTTTTGGCGCATGAAAAGCAAAATGTTGTAGGAATATACTAATAAAGCAGCCCTCTACCGCAAAGTAGAGGGCTGCTTTATTGTGTTAGTCTTGCTGTTATAGCCAGGCATTCTTATGATTATGCCTTTATGGAATTATCGGGCTGTTACTGTCTATTTTCTGACAAAAGAGAGTGACTGGCCGGCTTTTGTATCTATATCGTATTCATACACCTTATATATAATAGGGAGTTGTGGCGTGATTTTGTCGCTGATGACAGGGTCTTTGATGTCTGCTGTGGCATAGAAAGCATTGGAATTGGAGCCTGAAGCAGGCTTTAAGTCTGTGCCGTCAGCCAGTTTCAGTGGAACGTAAGAGCGCAGACGGAGGTTTCCTCCCAGTCGGGAAGTGATGGTGATGCAATCCAACTGTCCGGCTTTCCACTTGAGAGCGTCGATTACGAAGCCGCCACGGGCGAGCAATCCCTTCACTTCTCCCTCGGTCCATGCGTCAGGGAGGGCAGGGAGAACGTGTAAAGCGCCGTCGTGGCTCTGCATAAGCATCTCCGCTATACCTGCACAAACGCCGAAGTTGCCGTCAATCTGGAATGGCGGATGCGCATCAAAGAGGTTAGGGAAGGTGCGTCCGTCAGGGTATTCTTGCTCCATTCCTTCGTTAGGAAGGAGGTGAAGCATATTGGAAATAATCTTGTAGGCATGATTTCCATCCAGCATTCTCGCCCAGAAATTGGTCTTCCAACCGAGACTCCAGCCTGTTGCCATGTCGCCACGCTGAAGCAATGTGTTGCGTGCAGCCTGGAAAAGGAGAGGGTGGGAATAAGGTGAAATCTGATTACTTGGATACAATCCGTAGAGATGTGATATGTGGCGATGCTGGTCATTTGGATTGTCGGCATCCTGAATCCACTCCTGCAGTTGGTTGTACTGACCGATGTGCATAGGAGGGAGCTGGCTTATGGCGTGGCTAAGACTATCAGCAAAGGCGGTGTTTGCTGCATCCACGATGCGCAGAGCGGCAAGAGCCTGATGGAGAGCGTCGAAGATAATCTGATTGTCCATAGTGCATCCAGCCGTGACAGGAGTGCGTTTGCCTCGTGGACCATGCTCTGGAGAGACAGAAGGCACCGCTACAAGCCAGCCATTGCGTGGATCTTTCTGCATATAGTCGAGATAGAAGCGGGCTGCATTGGCAAGGATAGGGTAGTAAGTCTTGAGGAAATCCTTGTCGCCAGAGTAGAGATAATGCTGCCAAATATGAGTGGAGAGCCATGCTCCGCCATTAGGAAACATTCCCCAGGTGGCACCATCTACAGGTCCAGAGATACGCCAGAGGTCGGTATTGTGGTGCGCCATCCATCCACGACAGCCGTACATGGTGCTTGCTGTCTTGCTTCCGGTGACGGAAAGGTCGCGTATGAGGCTGTAGAGAGGTTCGGCAGTCTCCTGCAGATTGGTCACTTCGGCAGGCCAATAGTTCATCTCCGTATTGATATTGATGGTGTATTTGCTGTCCCACGGAGCATTTTTCTTCTGATTCCATACGCCCTGCAGGTTAGCGGCTTGACCGCCAGGCTGTGAAGAAGAGATAAGGAGATAGCGGCCGAAATGAAATATCAGCGCTACGAGAGCCTGGTCATTGCCGTTTACGGCGAAGTCTGCCACACGCTTGGTTGTCTCTGATTTAGATGCTTTAGATGCAGGAAGGGTGAGGCGCACGCGGTCAAACTGTGCCTTGTAGGCTTTCAGATGATCGGAAAGAATATTGTTATAGCCTTTCTTTGTGGCTTTTGCAATAAGCGCTTCAGCCTTCTTCAGGGCATTGCCTGATATGTCGTGATAATTGATGTAATTAGTTGCCGCGCTGATAATGATGGTCGCTCCCGAAGCGTTTTCCACACTTATATCCTCTTTTCCACCGATTACCTTGCCGTCAGTCAGCACCTTTATGACGCACTGAGCAGTGAGTCCGGCAGGGACACCTTCTTGTCCCTCGTTTTTAATCGTGGCTGTGAGCGTATTTTTCTTCACTCCCACTTTATATTCCATCTCGCTTGTGTAGCCGAGTGAGAAGTTGATGGCGTTGGCTTTGTCGGCATTTATCCTCATAATGATGACTCCATCGGGGATAGATGCGAAGGTGGTGCGTGAGAATTTCACTCCCTCCACCTCGTAACTGGTGGTGGCAGTGGCAGTCTCAAGATTGAGGTCGCGATAATAGTTTGTGGCTTTGTCGTGTCCTTCGAAATGCAGTTTCATGCTGCCGAGCGAGAGGTAGCGCATTCCGTGAGGACCTACTACGAAGTCTTTATTGATAATTTCGGCTGCCTTTTCTTCCTGACCTTGGAAGATGAGTTGCCTTACCTCGTCCAGTCTGCTGGCAGAAGTCTTGCTGTCGTTGTTGTGAGGACTGCCCGACCAGAAAGTTTCTTCATTGAGTTGTAGTTCTTCCCATTCTGTGCCACCATATTCCATAGCGCCCATTCTGGAGTTTCCGAGGGGCATGGCTTCAAGCCAACATTTAGCGGGTTGGCTGTACCAGAGCAACGTGCTTGGTGAAGTGGTGTCAGCATAGCTTTGCATTATGCCTGTGAAAAGGAGACATACGATGCCTAAAAGTGTAGATAGATGGAGTTTCATTCCGTTAGTTTATAGTTAAATGGTTTAGTTTTATAGTTGAATGTAATAGTTTGTAGTTGTGTTTGTAAGTACCGTCTGCAAAGATAGTAATTTTATTTCATTATACAAAGGGGGAAGGAGAAGTTTTTTTTCCTTGCTTGCATCCAACGGTAAAAGCCGTTGGTACAGTGGCTGCTTTGGTTGAGAATTGTCCTATTTTTCTGTTTGTGGAAGGTGTTGGTGATATGCTTTTGCAATACATTGATAATCAGAGTGTTGTAAAAGCATAGTTTTTAGGATGTAAAAGCTATGCTTTTGCAGGGTAATATCTATGCTTTTAGGAGGTAATAACTATGCTTTTGCAATGTGAAAGCATAGTTATTGCGATATGATAGCTTTGCTCTCGCTTTTTTGTTCTGTTTTTCCTTTGTTGAGAATGCTTGCCTCTGGTAGGCTATAGTCTCGTGGTTGTGGATGTGAAATGAAAAGATGAAGAAAGGAAGATATAGAAACAAAAAAGCCTGTAAAGGAATCTTTACAGGCTTGGTCTTGGGTGGTACCACCAGGAATCGAACCGGGGACACACGGATTTTCAGTCCGTTGCTCTACCAACTGAGCTATGGCACCTTATTTTAGTGTTGCAATTGGCGTGTTGCTTAATTGCGAGTGCAAAGGTACTGCTTTTTCTTGAAACCTCCAAATTTTTCTAAAACATTTCTCGACTTTTTGCTTTTAATTGATATAAATCATCTAAAATTGGCAGAAAGACATCCATTTTGCCCTGTTTGGGGATTATTTCTTCATATTGACAGCAATGCTCTGGTTTTGCGATTTTTCTGCAATTACGGTGTTGTTTTCCCCAAAAATAATGCCGTCTGAATATCAAAATCGAGATAATCAGACGGCATTCATTTTATTTTCTGTGGAAAAGTCTATGCTGTCGGCATTGCTTTCCCTTTATTTTCTGTGGAAAACCAGATTAGAGTTTCTTAGGAGTATAGATGGCATCCCACCATGCTGGCTCGTCCTTCAGGTACTTGTCGAACCATGCAAGCATAGAGTTGATCCACTTGATACGCTTGTGATAGTCCATGATACCGTGGTTTTCACCCTCCACTACGATGAATGCTGTAGGCACACCGAGGAGCTTGAGGGCTGTGTACATCTGGATACTCTCACCGATTGGCACGTTGGTGTCAGCCGAACCGTGGGTGAAGAGCAATGGCTTATGTATCTTATTAGCATTGAAAAGAGGTGAGCGATCTACGAAAAGGTCCTTACGTGTCCAAGGATAAGAGTTCGCCATACTTACCTCACTGTATGTATAACCCCAGATACCTTCACCCCAATAGCTGCTGTGGTCGGAGATACCAGCGTGGCTTATACCGCAGGCGAAGAGGTCTGTCTTGGTGAGGAGCAACTGTGTCATGAAGCCACCGTAAGATGCGCTGACGCATCCGATTCTGTCCTTGTTGACAAACTTGTGCGTGTCAGTAAACCATTCTGTAGCCTCGATGATGTCTTCAGCAATGCCTTCACCGGCTGTGTTGACGTGACGAGCACCCCATTCCTGACCGAAACCGGAAGCACCGCCAGGATTGACGATGAGTACTACGTAGCCGAGAGCATTCCAATAGTGTGCAGGATAATGGCTGCTACCACCGAAACGACGCGATGTAGGAGAGCAACCACCATAGTAATGCACAATCATAGGATACTTCTTGTTGGGGTCAAGGTCAGCAGGGATGAAGGCATGGCCAGTGAGTTCATATCCGTTCTTGCTCTTGAAACGCCATGCTTCGCAAGTGCCAATCTTGATTTCAGCCATCATGTCCTTGTTGATGTTGCCGATTTCAGCCACCTTCTGGTTCTTGGTGTTGAGAGAATAGAGGCGTGGTGCTACGCAAGCTCCGCTGCCGTAATATACCAATGTGGAACCATTATCGGAGAGATCGCAGCCGCTGATGACTTCGCAAGGCTGCTTGACAGCCTGTATCTTGTATGTCTTCATGTCGAGACGGTAGAGACTTACGGAGTCAGCATTCTCGGCAGTGAAATATACATTTGATGCGTTAGCTGCGAGAACAGTGCTGACTGATGGGTTGAAATACTTGGTTACAGGCTCCACCTTCTTAGTCTTGATATCGAAGATGTACATCTGATGCTCGAAGATATTAGGAGTCATGTTGTCAGGAAGGTTGCGTCCGATGCCGTTGAATGCCTCTGCGCTTGCCACGATAGCCAGTTTTTCAGTGCCTGGGATGAGGCTTACATTGTTGATGAAGCCATCCTTGTCGATGAGTTTTTCTGTCTCAAGGGTGTTGACATTCATGCGATATACGGAGCTTTCCAGGGTAGGACGCTTGCTGAGGTCCTGGGTCTGCATTCCGAATATGATGTATTGTCCATCCTTTGAGATGTCCATCAGCCATACATTATTATCATTATATGTGAGTGGCTGCACGAGACCAGTGGCGAGATCCATCTTGGAAAGGCTGGTGCGGTCGCGCCATCCTGCCTGACGGTCCTCAGGGTTGATGATTTCATATACGCCGTTTTCCTTGCTTGGACCTTCCACTACCTTTGAGATGATGATGTAATCCTCGGTAGGAGACATAGTGAAGCTGGCGCTTGGAAGGTCGTTGTAGAGCACTTCCTCATTGAAAGTAGCTGGATCCACCACGATGAGTTGGGTCTTGCCAGACTCCTGCTTGGTGTAATAGAAGCGGTCGGACTTGCTCATCCATACTGAGTTGTAGTATATAGGACGGAGCTCTTTGCCTGTGGCAGACTCGATAAGGACTGACTTATACTGTGATGCGCCTTCGGCATCATACCATGAACTGCCTACGATAGCGTACTTTCCACTTGGTGAAACCTTTACGCTGCTGTAATGCTTCATCTGCATATTGTCATCCAAAGAAAATGGACGACGTGGTGTTTGCTCACCGCTGATGTCGGTAATGGCTATTGCCTTCTCGTCTTCTGCATTGACAGAAATCTTGATGTCAGCAGTGTCGGTGACGTATTTTATCACTACATCATAGCTGCCACACTGGAAATCAGTCATTCCGCTGTGTGCTTCGCCATTGACATAGATGGCATATTGACTTGGACCGGATACCTTTACTTCTGCCTTTGTGTACTTGGACAGGGTGAAAGTGAAGCCTGCAAGCATCAGTTTTCTTGAGCTTGCTTTGCCGTTTTTCTCTGTGGCACCACCTGCAGAGCGTGCTGAAATGCCATTAAGATTGCGCACAAGTCCGTCCTTTACCAGGTCGAGAGATACTGGAGTGTCAAGAATGCTTGGAGCAGAGTACTTCTGCTGAGCGGCATTGATGCTGTCCATGACCAAAGGTTCCATTACACTGAACGGTCCGGCTGTGCGGATTGTGTTCACGTCAATGGCGTTGGCACTTGCGAATGCCATTGCCATCATGGCGATAATGCATGTTTTCTTTTTCATTTCTTGGTATTTTTGGGGTTAGTAAAACTATTGTGTGTCTGGAAAATCGAGAGGCTATTATCTCAGGAAAGAAATCTGAGACATAGGTCTTGAAGTGGCTTTACAACTTGCTGTCGCCCTCAATATAGTTCTCCATAAACATACATTCTCCATCGAAAACGGCGTAAGAGAACTGCCAAATCCAGTCGCCGAGGATGAGAAGGCGTGTGGAGCGGGTCAGCATAAGGTCGAGCTCGATGTGGCGATGACCAAAGATGAAGTAGTCTATGTCCTTATGTGTCTTGAGGTAATCTTTGGCAAAAAGCACGAGATGCTCTTTGTCCTCGCCCATATAAGGTGGCTCTTTGCCTCCTTCTCGCTTGAGACGGGATTGTTTTGCCCAGTTGAGTCCGAACTTCATTCCTATGTTTGTAGGCAGGAGATTGCGGAAAAGCCACTGGCAGGTCTTGTTATGGAATATGTTTTTGATAAACTTAAACTTCTTGTCAGGGTCGCCAAGTCCGTCGCCATGCGCCAGAAAGAAGGTCTTTCCGTATATGTCCAGTGTGCAAGGACCGCGGTGGACAATCAGTCCGCACTCCTCTTCCAGGTAGCCATAGTCCCAAATGTCGTGGTTGCCGGTGAAGAAATGCACCTCAATACCGCTGTCGGTAAGCTCTGACAACTTGCCCAAAAAGCGCGTATAGCCCTTTGGCACTACGTATTTGTATTCATGCCAGAAGTCGAACATATCCCCAAGGAGATACACTGCCGCTGCTTTATCCTTGATTTCGTCAAGGAATCGCACGAGTCGGCGCTCGTGAGTGCGCGAGCTTTTTATTGCCAATGAGCCTAAATGGGCATCTGAGAGAAAATAGGTAAGTCCTCGTTTGTGTGCTTCTTTCTGCATATTTATACCTTTATTATATTGTCGTCAGTCAGATATTACGCTGATATTAGTCTGGAAATCTACTCTTATCAGTCAGATGTTACGCTGATATTAGTCTGGAAATCTACTCTTATCAGCCAGATATTACGCTGATATTAGTCTGGAAATTTACTTTTATCAGCCAGATGTTGCGCTGATAATGGACGGAAAATCTACTCTTATCAGTCTGATATTGGGATGATATTAGTCGAAACCAAGTTCCACACGAGCTTCCTCTGTCATCATGGATTTGTCCCATTCTGGCTCGAAAACCATGTTGACATTTGCGCTCTTTACTCCATTTACTGCCTCTACTTTGGTGCGGACGTCCTCTATGATGAAGTCAGCAGCAGGACATGATGGCGCGGTAAAGGTCATATCGAGGTCGAGAGTGCCGTCATCGCTAAGGTCTATCTTGTAGATAAGTCCCAAATCGTAGATGTTTACTGGAATTTCAGGGTCATATACGGTCTTGAGTACATCGACTATTCTCTCTTCTATCTGTGATTTTTCTTGTTGGGTCATATTCTTTATTGTTCTTATTTCGGTCGTATTATAAATCTATTGTGATGTGAAAGCAACTCAGAAAGTAGGCTTTTGCTCTTTGAAAGGCATTCCATTATAAATAGAAAGGCATTCCATTATAAATAGAAAGGCATTCTAATATAAATAGGAATCCAAATATTTACTCCCAGAAAACTATCTATTGGCAGGTTAATACCTTACTAAACTCAAATTTTTCCTTCATCGCGATAGGAGTAATATCCACCATCTGTTACGATGATATGGTCGAGAAAATGCAGTCGCATCACTCTGCAGGCTTCTTGTACCTGCTTTGTTATCTGATCATCCTGCTTGCTTGGCTTCAGGTTTCCGCTCGGATGATTGTGAGCAAGGGCAACAACTGTAGCGTTTACTTTAAGTGCTTCGCGGATGATAACGCGCACATCAACGGCTGTTTCCGTTATTCCTCCGTGTGAAAGGCAGTGCGTTTTCAGATGCTTAAAGTTCTGATTCATCAGCACTATGTATGCTTCCTCCACGTCAAGGTCGCGCACTCGTGGCAGTAGATGATGGTAAATGGCGTCTGGCGAGCCCAAATCTTTCCGCTTCAGGTGCTCTTCATGCTCACGTCTTTTGCCGAGTTCGCAAGCTGCGAGGATAGTTATTGCCTTGGCTTCTCCTATTCCGTGGTACTTCATCAGTTCGCTGATACTAAGTCTTCCCACAGCGTTGAGATTGTTTTCGCAGTCTCCCAACAGCCTTTTCATCAGATCTACAGCGCTCTCTTTCCTGCTTCCCGAACCGATAAGTATGGCAAGTAGCTCGGCATTTGATAAGCTATCAGCGCCCAATGTCATGAGTTTCTCTCGCGGTTTGTCATCTTCCGCCCATTGGGAAATGGATAGTTTGTCCGGTTCTATGAAGCCAGAAGCGGCAGGACGACGGTCCTGTCTCTCGCCGGAAGTGAGCAATATGCCATCTTTTGTCTTCTCCATACGGTCGTCAGCGAATAGGAATTATTACTTATAGAAAGTCTTTTCGAATGCTTGAAACTCATCTTTCTTGCACACGCAGCGCTTCCACCATGCCTCAAGGAAGCCGAAACCGTAACCCATGAGCTGTGTGAAAGAGGAGGCAATGCTGATAAATCCTATCTTGATAGACTTGTTTTGTATGCTTGAATCGATAAATATGATGAGCGAATAGAGCAGTATTGGCAACCAAGGAGCGGCGCAAAGCCAGTACCATTTGTGCACATCGTCATAGTGCATGAGCAGTCTTCCCACCATTGATATGAGGATAAGGCAGATTACCCCCACGGTGAATACCATCGGAAGGAGGTGAACCAATTTCATAGTACCTGGGTGACGCTTCTCCAGATTGATGCGTGCTATGCCGCTATTATATACTTGTCGGAAGAATTTCTTTAGGTCAGTGCGTCGCTTATGCCATACCCATGCCTTTGGAAAGAGGCGACATTTGTAGCCGGCTTCAACGATGCGATAGGAGAAGTCGATGTCTTCACCGAATCTCATCTTGGAGAATCCGCCCAATTTCAGGTAAACTTCGCGTCTGATACCCATGTTATAAGAACGTGGATAAAACTTGTCGAGCTTCTTTTTTCCGCCGCGTATTCCTCCAGTAGTGAAGAAACTGGTCATGGAATACGATATTGCTTTCTGCACATCAGTGAAAGAAGAGTGGGAAGCATCAGCGCCTCCGAAGGCATCGCAAGGGTTGTCGGTGAGTTCTTCATCGACTGCTTTCAGGTAATTGCCCGGCAGCACCACGTCGCTGTCGAGTATAATAAGGTATTCGCCCTTGGCACGCTCGGCGCCATAGTTGCGGCTTTGCCCAGGTCCAGAGTTCTTCTTGAGGAAATATTGCAGGTTGAGTCGGTCTAAATATTTGTAGCATACCTCTTTGCAAGGTGTGTCCGAACCGTCTTCTACGATAATGACCTCAAAATTGGAATAAGCCTGACGAGTGAGACTGTCAAGCAGTTCGTCAACCTCGTCAGGCCTATTATATACGGGCACAATAATAGAATATTTCATTATTGTTGTTTTGTTGTTTTGTTGTTTTGTTGTTTTGTTGTTAGTGAATTTGGTTGTTGTCTTATAGAAGTGACTCAACTAAACCACAAAACAACTAAACCACAAAACAACTAATTCCAACTATTCCTTTACACGCTGTATGTAAGAACCGTCGCGGGTGTCCACCTGCACGAGTTCACCTTCATCGATGAAGAGAGGAACACGTATCTCAACGCCTGTCTCGAGAGTAGCTGGCTTGAGAGTGTTGGTAGCAGTGTCGCCCTTGATGCCTGGCTCTGAGTGTGTGATACGGAGCACTGTCTTCACTGGCATTTCAGCGTAGAGCACGGTATCAGTATCTGCATCGCTTACAACTTCTACGATATCAGACTCCTTCATAAACTCAACGCCGGTCACGAGGTCGGCAGGGATAGGTGTCTGGTCGTATGTCTCCTGGTTCATGAAGATATAATCCTCACCTTCTTTGTAGAGGTACTGGTATGGGCGACGAGTGATCTGTACGTCCTCGAGCTTCTCACCGATGTTGAAGCGACGCTCCAAAACGCGACCGTCAGTTACGTTCTTCAATTTTACGTTCATGATGGTGTTACCCTTACCTGGCTTACGGTGCTGGAAATCAATGCAGACCCAAATGCCACCGTCCATGCGAACTGCAACACCTTTCTTAATGTCCTGTGAATTAATCATTGTGAATTAAAATCTTTATTGTATTATTCTATTTTTGGTGCAAAGTTACTATTTTTTTGTTAAAAAACGACTAATAATCAAGAATTTTGCAATTTTTATGCTCTAATTTCGCCACTTTTCTTTGTTATTTCAAAAGAAATGACTAATTTTGCACCCTGAATTGCGTGATTAGTGGTCAATCTTGTGAAAACGCATTAGCAGATCAATAACAAAAATAATATAAAACAACAATGAAAAGAACATTTCAGCCCCACAACCGTCGCCGCGTAAACAAGCATGGTTTCCGTGAGCGTATGGCTACAAAGAATGGTCGTCGCGTTTTGGCTTCTCGCCGTGCACATGGTCGTAAGAAGTTGACAGTAAGTGATGAGCATCATGGAAAGTAATCTCTGACATAGGTCTTTCGGACCAATAGTCAGGGAATTACCCTTTACAAAAAGAATTATCCGGCAGTCTCCCGATTATGGGCAGGCTGCCTTTCTTTTTTATTGGTGTTTTGAGGAAAGCGCTAAGATGATGAGAGTGCAGCGCAGTTCTACGATACAAAAGCACTATGATTTGTGTCAAGATAAAGCAGGCGGAAGGTTCTTTGCGCGCGTATGTATATATAAAGAATGATAAAAAGCGGAGGAAAATTTTGTTATTTCGCTCCTTTATCATAACTTTGTAACCAAATAGCGTAAAAAATAATGAAACCATCAGAGTTCATATCGAAATTGAAAAGCCGTTATTTCTGGGCTAATATCGCAGCCATGATAGCCGTAGTGGTAGTACTTGTGGTTGGGGTAAAGTTCGGATTGGACATATATACCCATCACGGCGAAGCCATTTCCATACCCGATGTGCGCCGTCATTCGCTGGAGGATGCCACTCAAATCCTTGAGCAATTAGGCTTCAATGTGGAAGTTACCGACACGGGCTACGTGAAGTCGTTGCCTCCAGGCACAGTGCTGGAGCAGTCGCCTGTGGCAGGAATGAAGGTGAAATCTGGTAGAACCATCTATTTTACCATCAATTCTTCCCACACGCCAACGCTTGCTCTGCCGGACATCATCGACAATTGCTCTTATCGTGAAGCTTTGGCGAAGCTCAATTCGATGGGCTTCAACCTTGGAGCACCTGAGTATGTGGCAGGCGAGAAGGATTGGGTCTATGGTGTAAAATGCCGTGGACGTAATATCTCAGCAGGCGAAAGAGTGCCTATCGACCAAGCCATTATAGTGCAGGTGGGCAGTGGAATGGTGGACGAATCGGACTCAATCCATATCGTAGAGCCAGTCCATGATATGCCGGAAGTGGGAGATATCATTGAGGGAGAAGGAGGTAAAGACTTATTTGAGGAAGTAATAGAATGATAAAAGATAACGAAATATTCGAAGAAATCGACGACATTGAGGTGTCCAACCTTGATGATGATTGTGCAGGAGACAGTTCTCCGGGCGCTGAGAGTGAGGAAGAGGGACAGCTCTACGAGCATTTTCGCATAGTGGCTGATGCAGGACAGGTGCCGCTGAGAGTGGATAAATTTCTCTTTGAACACATGCAGCACTCGTCTCGCAACCGTATTCAGGCGGCTGCTGAGGCTGGTTTTATCCATGCTAATGGTCGTCCGGTGAAGAGCAATTACAAGGTTCGTCCAGGCGATACCATCACTCTGATGCTCACACGTCCAAAGCATGACACGACGATACATCCGGAGGATATTCCTCTCAACATCGTATATGAGGACGATCAGTTGATGGTGATAAACAAAGAAGCCGGCATGGTGGTGCATCCAGGAGCGGGAAACTTCTCCGGAACCCTTATCAATGCCGTGGCTTGGCACATGAAGGATGTGCCGGAATTTGACCCTAACTCGCCAGAAGTGGGACTCGTGCATCGTATAGACAAAGATACCAGTGGACTCCTCGTAGTGGCAAAGACGCCAGATGCGAAGTCAAAGCTCGGCAAGCAGTTCTTCAACAAGACCACACACCGCTCATATAAGGCACTCGTATGGGGACATTTCCCAGAGGACGAGGGCAGGATAGAGGGCAATATCACCCGAGATCCGAAGGACAGACTGCGTATGACGGTCACTTCTCCTGACTCAGGAATAGGTAAACCAGCCGTGACTCACTGGAAAGTGGTGGAGCGTTTCGGCTTTGTGACACTCATAGAGTGCATCCTTGAGACAGGTCGCACGCACCAGATACGAGCTCACATGAAGCATATAGGTCATCCTCTCTTCTGCGATGAGCGCTATGGAGGCAGCGAAATCCTTCGTGGTACGAGGTCATCTTCATATAAGGCATTTATCCAAAACTGCTTCAAGCTGTGTCCACGCCAGGCTCTTCATGCACAGACTCTTGGCTTTGTGCATCCAGTGACAGGAGAACAGATGGATTTCACCAGCGAATGGCCAGATGATTTCAAGGCTCTTATAGAGAAATGGCGCAATTATGTCAGCGGAACTACTGCCGACACTATGGCACAATAGCCAGTTTGCGATAATCGACAGTGGCATCATGCTAATTCGATAGAAATACAAACAACACATAAACCCCAAAAGACAACTCTAAAAAATAATAGAAATGAATAATATGAAACGCACCATAGCAATCGTATGCGGTGGAGATTCGTCCGAGCATGACGTCTCACTCCGCTCTGCACAGGGTCTCTATTCCTTCTTCGACAAAGAGAAATATGACCTCTATATCGTAGATATCAAGGGACAGGACTGGCACGTCAATCTCCCAAATGGGGATATTGCTCCTATTGATCGCAATGATTTCTCTTTCCGTTACAATGGAAAGACCATTATCGTGGACTACGCTTATATCACTATCCACGGCACTCCTGGCGAGAACGGACTCCTTCAGGGCTACTTCGATCTCATCCATCTGCCTTATTCCACCAGTAGTGTCCTCGTCGAAGCACTCACCTTCGACAAGTTTGCTCTCAATAATTACCTCCGTGGTTTCGGCGTTGCCGTGGCAGACAGCATCCTCGTTCGCCGTGGCGATGAAGACAAACTGACCGAAGAAGGCCTCACAGAAACAATCGGTTTTCCATGCTTTGTCAAGCCAGCGGCTGACGGAAGTAGCTTCGGTGTCAGCAAGGTGAAGAACTTCGACCAGCTTGCTCCTGCGCTCCGCAAGGCATTTATGGAGAGCGATACCGTGATGATTGAGGGCTTCCTCGACGGAATCGAAATCTCACAGGGATGCTACAAGACGAAGAAAAAGTCAGTGGTGCTCCCTGCTACAGAGGTGGTCACAAGCAATGAATTCTTCGACTACGACGCAAAATACAACGGACAGGTGCAGGAAATCACTCCAGCTCGCCTCTCTCCAGAGACCAGCGACCGCGTGGCTAAAATCACTTCTGCCATCTATGATATCCTCCATGCCAACGGAATTATCCGTATCGACTATATCATCTCTAAGACAAAGGATGGTCAGGACAAAATCAATATGCTGGAGATAAACACCACTCCGGGAATGACAGTCACTTCATTCATTCCTCAGCAGGTGCGTGCCGCTGGACTTGAGATGAAGGATGTGCTCAGCGACATCGTCGAAAACCAGTTCTAACATGGGCTCCTGATATTGTAAAAAGATGCGAGCCTCCGCGCCGTCTTTTTATGATGAAAAACAAGGGGCTAAGCTATCGCATTGCAATAGCATAGCTTTTACCTTGCAATAACTATGCTTTTACACTGTAATAACTATGCTATTACACTGCAAAAGCATAGCTTTTACAATGTAATATCTAAGTGCTTTATTTTCAAAAACTTACACATTGTAATGCAAATACGGCTCTTCCTGTGCAGAAATGAGGGGAAAGACGTGTTAACAAGTGTGAATTTTGCAGTATTAAAACCATGATTTGCATCACCCGAAAAGTGGGCCTTGCATAGCACACAAAGAACCAAAACTACAATGAATCCTGAATTTGATGAAATAAGACCCTACGAACCTGAAGAGGTTCCTGGTATAATCGAGGAACTGCTGCACGACCGCCAGTTTTCTCTCGTGATGAAAAGTTTCGTCCCATGGTTGCCGAAGACCTTGCGCAACGGCATCATCCGCCTTGTACTCCGAGGCGTGAAATCTCCACAGGACTTCCAGCTCCGCGTGATGAAACCGGTGGTGCAGATGCTGATGTGGCGCACTACGAAGAAGCATGACTTCACTTATGACAAGGGATTGAAGAAGAATCACCACTACGTATTCCTCTCCAACCATCGTGATATCGTGCTCGACTCCGCTTTCCTCGACGTCATGCTCTATAATAATGATTTCGACCGCACTTGCGAAATCGGCATTGGCGACAACCTTCTCATCTATCCTTGGATAAAGAAACTCGTGCGTCTGAACAAGGCTTTCACCGTCAGACGTGGACTTTCGCCAAAGGAAATGCTCAAATCGAGTATCTTGATGAGCAATTATATCCATTTCGCCGTAAATGAAAAAGGTGAAAACGTATGGATTGCCCAGCGTGAAGGTCGTGCGAAAGACTCTGACGACCGCACTCAGGAGGCTGTGCTCAAGATGTTTGCTATGGGAGGCGAGGGGTCGCTTGTCGAGAGATTGAAGCATCTCCACATCGTTCCGCTCACTATTTCATACGAATACGACCCTTGCGATTACCTCAAGGCACAGGAGTTTCAGTTTAAGCGTGACGTGCCAGGATGGAAGAAAAGCAAGCAGGATGACCTCGATAATATGAAGACCGGCATACTCGGAAAGAAGGGAAACCTCCACTATGAGGCAGCGCCTTGTATCGACGAATGGCTCGATACGTTGCCAGCGGATATGCCAAAGCAGGAGATTTTCGCTGCCGTAGCAAAGCATATCGACAAGGAAATCCATTCCCGCTACCGCCTTTATCCAGGCAACTGGATAGCCTACGATGAGATATTCGGCACCCCTGGCGCCAATAAGGACAAGTATTCCGATGCTGACATCAAGACGTTTGAGGCGTATGTGGCAGAGAGAATAGCCAAGGTGCTTGTGCCAAATCCAGACAAGGACTTCCTGCGTGAGCGCATACTCACCATGTATGCCAACCCTGTGCGCAACTATCTCGCTGCCACGGCTGAGGCGGAAAGTGGAAAATAGTAGCGGTAGGTTAGGATTCGGACCCTATGTCCGCCCCTGTGTCCGCCGTTACTCAGGCAGTAATCCACAACAGTCCGCCCCTGTGTCCGCCGCGTTACCGGCGGATATCAACCCACAACCCACAATAAAAATCCTTAAAAAAGCAGAAAAGCGATGAGACATCTTCTACATATCATCATGATTGGCATACTATTGGCAGGATGTCAGCAGGATCCCTATGAGTCGGGTGACACATCTCTCTCGTATCTTACGGCAGAGATGGTGAATGTCCGCATAGAGAATGCTTGTGTCAACAGCATCACCAATGATGAAGGAAAGTCGCTTCCGCTTCCTGCTTCGCTTGGGATAAACAGCCAGTCGCTTCCGCCCGACACCACGATGCGTATGATGATGTACTACATTCTCGACGGTGTGACGGAGATGAAGATCATGAAATCCTATATGGTGGGTGTAGTTCGCCCCGTCGGATTATGGTCGAAGGACGGTTACAAGACCGACCCCGTCACGCTGACAAGCGCATGGATGTCACCGAATGGCAGTTTTCTCAATCTCTCATTGGGCGTAAAGACGGGCAAGACGGATGATTCAAGCGCACGTCAGACCATCTCTGTGGCGCTCGACTCCATCGTCGTGAATGAGCAAGGCAGTCGAGTGAGGTACATGACACTCGTGCATGACCAATCTACAGTGCCCGAATTTTTCACCACCAATGTGTATGTGAGCATCCCGACAGACGATTATCCTTCAGGAGAAGAAATCATAATGGACATCAATACCTACGGAGGAAAAGTCAGAAAGCACTTCCGGAAGTAACCCTTCCGCCAGAAGAAACCGCCCTCCCTCGCGCGCGTATATATATAATAAGGTGTAAACCGCCACTGTGTCCGCCACGTTACCGGCGGATATCCTCAAAAAACAGAAACCAAAACAAACAATAACAATATGGAATACGACAAGTTTGAAAGAACAATCAATCAGATGGAAGGCTCATCACGCCCTACATCCCTCGCTCTTCCGAGCCTCATGCGCAAGGTCTATCTCTGGATGACACTCGCGCTCGTGATAACAGGTCTGACAAGTTATGAGGTCGCTACCTCACAGACTATCATCTATACCCTCTACTCCAATCAGGCATATCTCTGGGGAATAGTAATAGCAGAACTTGCCCTCGTCATGATAATCTCAGCAGCAATCAATCGCTTGAGCCTCCTGACAGCCACGCTCCTGTTTATCCTCTACTCAGCCCTGAACGGCGTGATGTGCTCATCTATCCTCATCCTCTATACAGCGCAGAGCGTAGCAAGCACATTCTTTATCACAGCAGGCACCTTCGCAGTAATGGCATTCATAGGCTATACCACCAAGACCGATCTCTCGTCACTCGGTAAGATAGCCCTGATGGGTCTGATAGGTATCATCATTGCCACAGTGGTCAATATCTTCATCGGTTCATCCATGATGACAATGATCATCAGTTACATCGGAGTAGCAATCTTCGTAGCCCTCACAGCATACGATGTACAGCGCATCCGCACCATGCTCGCACAGTTCGAATATGCAGATGAAAGCGCTCAGAAAGTTGCCCTTATCGGTGCTCTGAGCCTCTATCTCGACTTTATCAATCTCTTCCTCTATCTTATTCGCATCTTCGGAGATAGAAGAGATTAACATTGGATATATTTAATCACAAATCATAAATATGCAAGAAATTTGAATATTTCTTGCATATTTATTTGCATATATGGATATTTATTTATACTTTTGCACGCAGTAAGTGAATATTTATTCATGTCTATGCATACAAAGAATGAAAAGTTAGCCGCCTTGAAGGTGCTTATCTCAAGTGCCGAACTTGGATCGCAGGAAGAGGTCCTACAGGCTATGGCTCAGCAAGGATACTCCATACCGCAGGCAAGCCTGTCAAGATACCTCAAGCAGTTGGGCGTCACAAAGCAGTCTGTGCAAAGCGGAAAAAACATATATGTCCTTCCCCAGCATGCAGGTTACCGACGTATTCATCGCCCAGTGCCTATCTTTGAGGGACAGCAGACGGAAGGATTTATCTCTCTCAGGTTCTCAGGAAACATGGGAGTCATACGCACAAAACCGGGTCATGCAGGCAGTATAGCCTACAAGATAGACTCTGCAGACCTCGAAGAACTACTTGGAACAATAGCAGGAGATGACACAATATTCCTCGTTACCAATGAGGATTTCACACAGGAAGAAGTAATTGCAGGTATTGGCTCTGTCATTCCTGACGTTTACAAACAAGGTATTTGAATCAAATTATTTAGCACTTGAAATGGAAAATATAAAAGTTTTGGTGGCTGACGCCTCTCATGAGAAGTATGTAGATACCATACTTGAGACTATACGCCAGGCGGCAAGAAAGCGAGGCACCGGAATTGCAGAGCGAACACATGAATATGTGGCTACGAAGATGAAGGAAGGCAAAGCCATTCTCGCACTCGACCCATCCGTACAGACCCCTCTCGGCGACAAATTTGTCGGTTTCAGTTATATTGAGACCTGGGGAAACAAGCAATATGTCACCACAAGCGGACTCATAGTACATCCCGATTACCTCGGTCATGGCATAGCAAAGCAAATCAAGAACTATACATTCACACTCGCAAGGGTACGTTGGCCGCACGCAAAGATATTCTCACTCACCAGCGGTGATGCCGTCATGAAGATGAATACACAGCTCGGTTACGTCCCAGTATCATTCAATCAGCTCACTGATGACGATGCTTTCTGGCGCGGATGTGAGGGTTGTATCAATCACGACATACTCACATTGAAGCAGAGAAAATTCTGCATCTGCACAGGAATGCTCTATGATCCCGACGCTCATACAGGCGAACCAACGCCTATCGACGTCTTCCAGGATATCATAAAGACACTTACACTGCGAGGAATACAGTTCTAACACAAATATAGGAAAGCCGGTCTTATTTGCATTTTCATTTGAAACAAACGAATACTTTTACCACTGGCTGCCTTTCATTATTACACAAGAATTTCAGAAAACAACACATAACTATGGCAAAGAAGAAAGTAGTGGTTGCCTTTTCAGGCGGCCTTGACACCAGTTACAATGTAATGTATCTCACCAAGGAAATGGGATACGAGGTATATGCAGCATGCGCAAACACAGGCGGATTTAGCGAAGAGCAACTCAAGACCAATGAAGAGAATGCCTATAAGCTCGGCGCTGTAAAGTATGTCACTCTCGATGTGACAAAGGAATACTACGACAAGTCACTCAAATATATGATATACGGCAATGTGCTCCGTAATAATTGCTATCCTATCTCTGTCAGTTCAGAGCGTATTTTCCAGGCTATTGCCATCGCACGTTACGCAAAAGAGATTGGAGCAGACGCTATTGCACACGGTTCTACTGGTGCTGGCAACGACCAGATTCGTTTCGATATGACCTTCCTCGTGATGGCTCCAGGCGTGGAAATCATCACTCTCACCCGCGACAGAAACCTCTCTCGTCAGGAGGAAGTGGATTATCTGAATGCTAATGGCTATTTCGCTGACTTTACCAAGCTCAAGTATTCATACAATGTAGGTATCTGGGGCACAAGTATTTGCGGCGGAGAATTGCTTGATCCTACCAAGGGACTTCCAGAAGAGGCTTACCTCAAGCACGTCACAGCAAAGGAATCAGAGGCTACTCTCAAGATAACTTTCGACAAAGGAGAAATCGTTGCCGTCAATGATGAGAAGTTTGATGACAAGATTAAGGCAATACAGAAGATCGAAGAGATTGGCGCAAGCTATGCAATAGGTCGTGATGCTAACGTCGGTGACACTATCATCGGTATCAAGGGTAGGGTAGGCTTCGAGGCTGCAGCTCCGAAACTTATCATCGAAGCCCACCGTCTGTTGGAGAAATCCACGCTCTCCAAGTGGCAGCAATACTGGAAAGACCAGATAGCCAACTGGTATGGTATGTTCCTCCACGAGAGCCAGTATCTTGAGCCTGTTATGCCAGATATGGAGGCTATGCTCACTTCAAGCCAGCGTAATGTTACTGGTACTGCCATTCTCAAGTTGCGTCCTTATGGATTTGAGACCGTAGGAGTGGATTCTGACAATGACCTCACCAAGTCAAAGCTCGGAGAATATGGTGAGACACAGAATGGATGGACTGCTGATGAGGCAAAAGGATTCATCAAGGTGCTCTCTACTCCTCTCCGCGTATATTATGGTTCTCACCCTGATGAGCGTATGTAATAACTGATATATTGCAAGAGTCTAACAGATAATTCGTTAGAATAATTATCAATAAAGAAAAACAAAGGAGAGATATCATGAATCTACTGATTTGTTTTTCTTTGTTGACTCAACTTTCGCAAGCCATAAATAACTCCTCAGTCCCCACTGCCGTGGGGAAGTGTAAAATATCAATAGAGAAAAATAAAGAAAAAATATATTTGTTTATTTTTATTTATTGATATTTTATTACTGATTTTTTTATAATAAAACTAAAACCAACAACATTATGGAAAAGAAACTTACTTTGTCGCAAGACAAGAAAATAGGTGGCGTATGTGGCGGATTAGCCGAATATTTCAACCTTGATCCAGTCTTGGTACGCATCGCTTGGGCGGCAGCCACGATATTTACTTGCTTTTGTGGCGTTATCTTGTACCTCATTTGTTGGTTCGTAATCCCAGACAAAAATAATGATTAAGATAGGAATACTTGGAGCAGCAGGCTACACAGGAGGCGAACTTATCCGCATTCTGCTCAATCATCCAGAGGCAGAAATCGTCTTTGCCAATTCAGAAAGCAATGCCGGAAACCTCGTAAGCGATGTCCATGAGGGACTTATCGGTGATACCGACCTCTGCTTTACCGACCAGATGCCTTTCGACAAGGTCGATGTGGTGTTCTTCTGCTTCGGTCATGGCAAGAGCGAAGCTTTCCTCAAGGAACATACTATCCCTGACAATGTGAAGATTATCGACCTCGCACAGGACTTCCGTATCAAGGGAAATCATGACTATGTCTATGGTCTTCCGGAGATTTACCGCTCTGAAATAGCTGCTTGCAAGCACTTGGCAAACCCAGGTTGCTTCGCCACTTGTATTCAGGAAGGACTCCTTCCGCTCGCAAAAGCTGGATTATTGACCCATGATGTCGCTGTAAATGCCATCACAGGTTCCACTGGAGCCGGACAAAAGCCTGGCGCTACCACGCATTTCTCATGGAGAAACAATAATTTCTCGGTCTATAAGCTCTTCACCCACCAGCATCTCCACGAGATATGCCAGACATTGAACGACCTCAGACCGGTGTCAGCACCGCATGCAGTCGATACTCTCGACGAGGGATATGAATCAGATGGAATCACCATCGACTTCATTCCTTATCGTGGAGACTTCGCACGAGGCATATTCTGCACAGAGGTCGTCACCTGTGATGTGGCTCCAGATCAGGAGGCAATCGTCCGACTGTATAAGGAATTCTTCGAGGATGCGGCATTCACGCATTACTCCGACAAGCCTCTCGACCTGAAACAGGTGGTCAATACCAACAAGGCACTTGTCCATGTAGATGTCTTTGGAAAGAAAATAGTGGTGACATCCATCATCGATAATCTGCTGAAAGGCGCTGTAGGACAGGCTGTTCAGAATATGAATATCATGTTCGGACTGGATGAAAATGCTGGTCTCAACCTTAAAGCCACCGCTTTCTAATCGTTTTTTGCTATTCAGAAGTCACATTCTTGAGTAGAAATAAGGCATTAAACTCTTTGATATTAACTTTTCACCGCAATCCCCAGCGGATTACTTTTCAAGTAAAAAAGAATGCTCCTTGATTGGGGTAGGGGACAGAAATATGACACTTTTTGACGTATATCCACTTTTTGATATAGCCATCGACCATGGCAAAGGCTGCAAAGTATGGGACGATAAAGGTCAGGAATACCTTGACCTCTATGGCGGACACGCAGTAATCAGCGTGGGACACTGCCATCCTCACTATGTGGAGGCTATGACTAAGCAGCTCAATAAACTCGGTTTTTATAGTAATTCCGTTCAGAATCCACTTCAGAAAGAGCTCGCTAAGCGCCTCGGCAAGGCGTGCGGATATGATGATTATCAGCTTTTTCTTATCAATTCCGGTGCTGAAGCTAATGAGAATGCTATGAAGCTGGCTTCATTCCATAATGGCAGAACTCGCATTCTTTCACTCGAAAAGGCATTCCATGGCAGGACTTCCCTCGCAGTAGAGGCTACCGCAAATCCGAAGATTATTGCTCCTGTCAATGCAAACAACCACGTCACTTACCTTCCACTCAATGACCTTGAAGCATGGAAAAAGGAGATAGAAAAGGGAGATGTCTGTGCTGTCATCATCGAATGTATTCAGGGTGTGGGCGGAATAAGGATGGTTTCACCTGAATTTTACAAGGGACTTCGTCAGCTTTGCACCGCCCATGACACCGTCTTGATATGCGATGAAATACAGTGTGGCTACGGAAGAAGTGGAAAATTCTTCGCACATCAGTGGCTTACAGACGGCGATGAAGCCCTCGCTCCTGATATGATTACCGTAGCAAAAGGCATCTGTAACGGCTTTCCAATGAGTGGTTTGATTATTTCTCCTAAGTTCAAGCCTGTCTATGGCCAGCTCGGTACCACCTTCGGAGGCAACCATCTCGGTTGTGCTGGTGCTATTGCAGTCCTTGATATCATGGAGAATGAAGCACTCGTGGAGAATGCTGACAAGGTTGGCACATACCTTATCGAAACGCTGAAATCTGAGATGAAAGCAGGAAATCTGCCTCATGTCACTGATATTCGTGGCAGAGGACTCATGATTGGTATAGAACTTGATATACCATATAAGGAACCACGTACGCGTCTCATTAAGGAACAGCATTGCTTTACCGGATGCTCCGGCACTAATGTGCTCCGTCTTCTCCCGCCACTCTGCCTCTCTATGGCAGATGCTGACGATTTTATCAGTCGTCTGAAGGCAGTCCTTTAGGATACTATCCCTGATGATGTGCTACGCTTTGTCACTTTGATATTGTTGCCATCATTACAGGGCTGCGGGATAATTGTCTCATCATAAATTATTTACAAGATGAAAATTACAGTAATAGGAGCCGGCAATATGGGTGGCGCACTCATTCATGGTTGGGCTAAAAGCGGAAAACTTGAGTCTATCACCATTGCCGACAAAAACGAAAAGGTACTTGAAAGTTTCAGAGAGGCATACCCTTTTATCAGCACTACGACTGACAATGTAGAGGCTGTGAGGGGTGCTGAAATCGTTATATTGGTGGTAAAGCCGTGGTTTATGCCTGCTGTACTGGAGGAAATAAAGCCAGCTCTTGACTTGAAGAATCAGATAATAGTCTCAGATGCTGCCAATTTCACCACCGAAGAGCTTGCCAATGCGCTTGGCACGCCAGGTCAGTTCTGCTATGTTATCCCAAATATTGCAGCGGAATTTGGCGCAAGTATGAGTTTTGTTGCTAAGGGAGAAGGTTGCTCTGACGATTCTATTGCTAAGGTAAAGTCACTCTATGACCTTTGTGGAGACACGCTCGTAGTGACAGAAAAACTGGTGGAGCCTGGCATGATGATGGCAAGTTGCGGTATAGCATACGTGATGAGATATATCCGAGCACAGATGGAAGGTGGATGCGAGATGGGTTTCTACCCTCAGCAGGCAAAGCAGATTGCGTTGCAGACTATGCAAGGCGCTGTCTCTCTGCTGAAAGAGACCGGATGGCATCCTGAAGAAGCTATCGACAAAGTGACGACTCCTGGTGGCATTACTATCAAGGGACTCAATGAATTAGACCACTGCGGATTCAATTCTGCCGTCATCAAGAGCCTGAAAGCCGGACTGAAGTAAGCCCCGCGCTTCCCTCCGTGGCTGTTATAAGAATAGGAATAAAGATGCTCCATTTTCCTTTTCCTCTCCATAATAAGGAATAATAAGCAGCCGCCACTGTGTCCGCCGCGTTACCGGCGGATATGA
>OQVQ01000127.1_pt1 | contig 35688 bp, 28 predicted proteins | sample 1691491 | NCBI WGS metagenome assembly OQVQ01 (sample SAMN03418252, study PRJEB22391) | human gut metagenome | biome: human-gut; feature: organic feature; material: feces | host: Homo sapiens | place: Tanzania | collected 2013-01
GTCAGAGCACCATCACCCATAAAAACGTGAAGAACCACAAAAAAAGAGCTCCCCAAGAAGGGGAGCCCAATGAACACAGTTCAAATTGCAATCAATATGCAGCGTTGAGCCATGTGATTCCGTCGATGACTGCCGTGAGATATGGAGCACTCTGGAATTCTGGATAGGATTCGTGGAATACGCCGTCCCATACTGCTTCGCAGGAATCAGCCGTGAAGTCTCCGTCCGTATCGACTGCGAATGCGTGATCAAGGGTTGCACCGCCGTTGACTGTGAACTTGGAGATGTCAAATACATGGAGGGTTCCAGCCTTGAAAGCTGCAGTTGCTGCATCGAGGGCTTTCTGTGTGCCAGGAGCAGCGATTGCTGTGTTGAGCTCTGTGATGACAACATCGCCGTCAGCAACAGTACCAGTCCAGTCGCTTGCATTCTCAACACCATCGATGTGGTTCTTGATGAATGTATAGAAATAGCGTGTCCAGTCGATTCTGCAAGAGAGGAGGGAGGCGTTTGGAGCGACATGTGTCATGTCTGTGTTGTAACCTGTGTGGAAGACGCCTGCCTTCTGGGCTGCGAGTGCTGGGGACGTTGTATCGGAGTGCTGTGAAATCATGACGCAGTCTGCATCGATGAGTGCGTTTGCAGCAGCTTCCTCAAGAGTTGCATCGCCCCATGTTCCAACGAAGTAGACCTTCATCGTTGCACTTGGACATACGCTCTTGACACCAAGGTAGTAGCCGGACATACCGGAAATGACCTCTGCGAATGAATATGCGCCAACATAACCAATGATGGCTTCCTCAGCCTTGATCTGACCTTCGTCGATCATCTGCTGAAGCTTCATACCTGCTGCAATACCGGCAAGGTAGCGGCCTTCGTAGATGGCTGCGAATGCATTGTAAGTATTTGGATTGTTGTCCTGCTGGGAGCCGCAGTTCGTCATGCCAACGAACTTGACATCTGGATAATCCTTTGCAGCCTCGAGCATGAATGGCTCGAATCCATAGCTGTTGTTGAAGATTATCTCGCAGCCTTCTGCAGCAAGCTCTTCGTTATTGTCACGAGCAAGAGCTGACTCGGTTGTGTTTCTCTTGACGAGGAGTTCAATGTTGTAGCCCTCTGCCTTGAGCTGCTCAAGAGCTTTCTCCATGCCGTTCATGAAGTTCCATGTGTAGCCCTGGTCCGACTCATCGTTGATGACGACGAAACCAATCTTTGTTGCCTTGTTCTCTGCCTGCTTCTCTTCAGCACCGTTTGCGAAGACAGCCGTCATGGCGAGGAGAACGATGAGGATTGCAACGATAGTTTTCTTCATACGTATTTTTCTCCTTTTCTATTAGGGTAGCGGCCCCTATACCTTAGCTATGTGGAAAGTCCACTCTTAGAGTTTAGCACAGTTTCGCAAGTTCGCAAGAAAAAAACATATTTTTGTTGCTGTTTGTTGCAATATAATGCAGTAAAAAAGAACGGCCTGCCAAAGCAGACCGTCCAAACATAAAAAGACAACCTCTATCTCTCTTCTCTGAAGTAGTTTACTCCAAGGGATGCAGGTGGCTGCTTGTCCTTTATGTTCCTCATGCTTGTGATGACAAGCACAATGATTGTAACGACATATGGAAGGATCTTATACAGCTCCGTTGGGAAGAACGGAACGATTATCCTCAGGTACATTATCATGAGCGCTCCAAACAGGATGGAGCTCCAGATTGCATTGAGAGGCCTCCAAGTGCAGAAGATCACAAGTGCAACGGCAAGCCAACCTGTACCGGAAAGGGAAGCCTCGATCCACACGCATCCCGCGGTCGTCATCGTATAGACCATACCTCCAAGGGCTGAGATTCCACCACCAACCATCGTTGCAATGTACTTGTACTTCGTAATGTTTATACCAGCGGCATCGGCTGTGACAGGAGACTCTCCAACGGCTCTGAGGTAGAGACCGGTCTTCGTCTTCGTTAGGAAGAGATGCATGGCTATTGCAAGGATGATTCCCATATAGAAGAACTCGGATTGGTTGAAGATAATCCTACCTACTATTGGTATGTTCTTGAGGAAATCTGGCATGAACTTGTTGTCGAATGCGAACTTGAGATCATTGGAAAGGGTTACGTAACCGCCAATCTGAAGCCTTCTGAGCTCTCCTGCGAACTTTGCAACACCGGTTCCAAACGTAGCCATGGCAAGACCCGTGACGTTCTGGTTGGCTCTGAGCGTTACAGTTATGAATGAGAAAAGGGCACCGGCCAAAGCACCAACTGCAAAGGCTGCGACTATTGCCAAAAGTATTGCAACAAAAGGATTTGCATTTCCTTCTCCAACAGCCTGCTCATAGAGGTTTGGGGCTATGAGTCCAAAGATTCCTCCCATGTACATGATGCCTTCGACACCAAGGTTCATGTTGCCGGACTTCTCGGTAAGGATCTCACCAAGCGTTCCAAACATAAGCGCCGTGCCGTATGCACCGGCTGCACCAAATAGAAGCACCAAAGCGTTCATGCCTGCACCTCCTTGTCCTTTTTGCCTCTGAATATAAGTTTGTAGTTGATGAAGAACTCACATCCAAGCATGCAGAAGAGAAGTATTCCAGATACGATCTCCGCAACTGAAGCGGGAACGGACAGCTTCGTCTGAAGCGTTGCGGAACCCTTGTCTATGATGGCAAGGATGGAAGCAATGATTATCATTGCAAAGCTGTTGAGCTGGCTGAGCCATGCAACGGTGATGGAAGTGAAACCAACGCCGCCTGCAACATCGCTATTGAGAGTTCCATTTGCACCGGATACAAGCATCCAACCAACCACGCCGCTTATTGCACCAGAAAGGAGCATGGTCCTCATCATGACCCAGCCAACGTTCATTCCTGCATAGCGTGCAGTATTGAGGGAGTCTCCAATGACAGCCACCTCATAGCCGTGTTTCGTATAGTTCATGTATATATGGACAAGTACTACGAGGAAAAGGACGATTATCCAACCGCAGTAGACACCAAAGACGTTTGGAAGCCTTGCGTTGTCGGGGAACATTGGAATGATCTGGGTCCCAGGTCTTCCTTCCCACGGCCCACCCTGAAGCCAACGGACAATGCCAATGGCTATATAGTTCATCATGAGGGTGAAAAGCGTTTCGTTGGTGTTGTACTTGGCCTTGAAAAAACCTGGGATGAAAGCCCAGAGCGCACCGCCAAGTGCACCTGCAAGCATCATGAGGACCAGAACGACGAAGCGAGACTGTATGTGCGATGCAAGGTTTATGGATATGAACGATGCAAATATAGCACCCATCGTGATCTGACCTTCAGCTCCAATGTTCCAGAACTTCATCTTGAAACAAGGTGCTATGGCCAATGCACACCCAAGTAGGGGAATGGCCTTCTTTACAGTCTGACGTATGTAGCCAGGCTTTGAAAGTGCGCCACTTATCATTATGCCGTAGGACTGGAACGGATTCTTTCCCGCCATGAGGATTGGAATCATTCCAAGTATGAGGGCGACTACAATGGAACCTATCCTTATGGCCCAGACCTTCTTGGGGTCCATTGCATCGCGTTTTGCAAGTCTGATAAGAGGGGTCTTTGACTCGTTTGTCATTCCTTGCCTCCCTTTCCACCAACTGTGGTCATCATGAAACCAATCTCTTCCTTCGTCGTGTTCCTTGCATCGACGATTCCACTGACCTTTCCTCCGCAGAGGACTAGGATCCTGTCGCACAGCTCAAGAAGAACGTCAAGCTCCTCTCCAATGTACAGAACTGCAGCGCCGCTCATCTTCTGCTCGGTCAACAGGTTGTAGATTGCATACGAAGTATTTATGTCAAGGCCTCTGACAGCGTAGGCTGTAAGGAGCACAGGCGGCTTGGATGCAATCTCCCTACCGACAAGGACCTTCTGGATGTTTCCACCGGACATCCTACGCACAGGGAACTCAGTGGAAGGCGTCACGACTTCAAGCTCGTCCCATACCTTTTCAGCAAGGGCCTGCGGAGCCTTCTTGTTGAAGAACATGCCCTTTCCATGTCTCCAGGAACGAAGCATCATGTTGTTCGTCATTCCCATCGAGCCCACAAGCCCCATTCCAAGTCTGTCCTCCGGGACGAACCCCATGCCAACGCCAATGTTGCGTATCTGCATAGGGCTCTTTCCAACGAGCTCTATCTGGGAACCGTCATCGCCATTGAAGAGTATGGAACCTTCCATGATGGGGTAGAGTCCTGATATGGATTCAAGCAGCTCCTTCTGTCCTGATCCCGCAATTCCTGCAACACCAAGGATTTCACCTGACTTTGCAGTGAATGTCACGCTGTCAAGCTTCTTGATGCCCTCACCATCGACTACAGTGAGGTTCTCGATTACGAGCTTGTCCTTTGGGTTGGAATACAACGGGCGGTCTATATTCAGTTTGACGGAGCGGCCAACCATCATGTCCGTGAGGGACTGGGCCGTAGCCGTCTTCGTATCGACGGTTCCAATGTACTTGCCCTTGCGGAGTATCGCGACCTTGTCCGATACATCAAGGACCTCCGCAAGCTTGTGGGTTATGAGGACAATGGCCTTGTTGTCGGCCTTCATGTTCCTAAGCACGGCAAAGAGCTTGTCTGTCTCCTGAGGTGTGAGGACTGCCGTCGGCTCATCCAAAATTAGAATCTCGGCACCTCTGTAGAGGACCTTTACGATTTCGACGGTCTGCTTTTGGGAGACCGACATATCGTAGACCTTCTTCTTTGGGTCTATGTCGAATCCGTAGCGGTCGCAGATCTCCTTGACCTTTTCGTTTACGGCTCCAAGATCCATCTTTCCATCGTCAAGACCAAGGATTATGTTCTGGGCCGCCGTAAAGACATCGACCAAGTGGTAATGCTGGTGGATCATCCCAATGCCAAGGTCGAATGCATCCCTTGGAGACCGTATGGCCACAGGTTCGCCGTCCTTGAATATCTCTCCACCATCGGGCTGATAGATACCGGAAAGCATGTTCATAAGCGTCGTCTTTCCGCTGCCGTTCTCACCAAGCAGACACAGTATCTCACCCCTGTTTATGGACAGATTGATGTCATCGTTGGCCACGACCTTACCAAAGGTTTTGGTTATGCCTTTGAGTTCTATTGCACACTTGCTTTGCACTTTCTGCACTGTTGTGTCCCTGAGGAACTTTGGTTGTTCCCCCCTTTTCCTTTATGTGAGAATTAACAGAATAATGCTACCACAATTTGGGAGGAACGCAACTAAAAAATGCAACAAACGGCAACAAAAACGAACAAACACGCAAATGAAGCTCAAATACCAAGCCCTTGTACTATGTCTGAGAATATCCGCTCCCTAGTCTGGGAACCATCTATGCGAAGCAATCTGCAGCCAGAAGGGAGGTTGGAGAATATCCTTTCATAGTTTGCAAGAACCTGTCGTTGATACTCCAACTTTTCGTATATCTCCTTGGCCTGTCCTCTGGAGTCTATGCGGTCTATGCATGATTGAAGCGGAGTGTCAATGAATATGACGACCTCAGGGTAGGGGAAGGCTGAATTGAGCTCATCTACACGTTGGAAATCGAACCCAATGCTCTGATATGCAAGGGATGAGAACTTGTAGCGGTCGGAGACGACGATCTCTCCTCGTTCGATATGGGAAAGGATTCCATACTCAGGATTGTTCACATGGTTGTCCCTGTCAGCTGCAAAGAGGTATGCCACTGTGGACTGTGGAACCTTGATCTCTCCGCTTAGGACCTTTCTGAGGAACCGGCCGGTCTCATGGACAGTAGGCTCTGCAGTGCAATGCACCTTCACTCCCTTTTTGGAGAGGTATGCCTCAAGGTTTCTAAGCTGTGTCGTCGTTCCCGCACCATCGAGCCCTTCGAGGACCCAGAAGTTCTTTTGAATCTGTGCCATAATGCGACCAATATACACGCAAAACACATACTATTTCAATTGAGCGTCCGCAATCTAAACGCTATAATCTATATGAATGAAGTTTCGCATGACGGCCTCATCGGTAATTGTCTCAATAGTGCTTTGCCTTATCGTGCTCCTTGCAGTGGGTTTCTTCCGTGTTGCAACGACATGCTACGACAAAGTCCAAGCTGGGCTTTACGACATACTTGACTTTGGACAGGCGGGCTTCAATGTAGACTTGGAAACCATAGACGGGACGCTTATGAAGTCCATTGTGCTGAGAAACGTGACAGTCTCTTCACCAAACGGCACATTGGCGCATGCGGATAGGATTGAGGTCACGTCCAGTATATGGAAGGTCGTGAAGGCCGCACTTGGACTTGAAAGCGCCCATTTCGACATTGCAGTCTACAACCTCAAGGCCGATTCCTCTGTGCTTGCGTTTGCAACGCAGGCCTCCGGTTCAGGTACAAGCACCGTGTCGGGCGACCAATCAAGCGAAGCAGCCCTGCCAGCAAAACTCGACTTCTCTTTTTTGGTCAACATCGTGAACGCATCCGTAGATGTGGACTACCAAGGCATAACGACCACCATAGACGGAATAAACGCATCCGCATCGTTTGGAAGGGACCTTGCATTCAAGGATGCGGACATAAACATACCACATGTCCTTGCATATGTACCCAAGGCGGGACCCGTCGAGGTGGACGACATACGACTGTCAATGGACTCCAACCTTACTGCAACCGCATCCGTTGCAAGAGCCTCAATTGAGAACTACGGCGTTGGGGCTTACGGAATCTCAGCAATCGCAGGCTTGAACGATACGAATGCAGGCCTTGCCTTCTTTGTCCAGACCCTGCAGGCCTCGTATTTGGGATACGATGCAGTCCTTGAAAGCTCGACCTTCAACGTTGGCCTTCCATCAGGCGGCATTGAAAACGATGTGATGTCTGTCATAGGAACGATATCGAATGCATCCCTGGTCTCTGAAAACGAAGGCCTTTCCGTCACCATGTATGGAACATCAGTCTCTGGAATAGGGAAGGGAAGTGACGTTGACCTTGACATCTCAACCAATGAAGTCGAAGCGCAGCTTAGGGACTATTTCGTTGATATAAAGGATTTTGGAATAAATCTCGATGCATCGTTGGAGTTTGAGGACATCTTGGAATCAAGCGCACTTGGAAGCATTGGGATGTCACGGGCTTCCGCAAAGGGACTTGAAGGCTACACCATACAGGATGCCCAGTTGCAGAACCTTGACATGGACGTATCACTTAAGGACAAGAAGCTGGATATAAGATTCAAATCCCTCGTCCAAGGTACAAGCACAAACGTCTATGTTGGAGAGTTCTCATCCAACGCAGACTCAGACATCTCCCTTTCATTTGAGAACGGAATATCCCATGTGTCGGCGGCTCTTTCCAGCATAAGAATCGCTGCCGTCCCTGATGAAGCGAACCTCTCGTTCGACTACGTTGCGGGCGGTGAAATGAAGCTTTCATTCAATGTCTCAGAGGATTTGGAGGGAACAGCAAGGATTTCGTTCGAAGACGACCAAATGGAAGCAAGGCTGTATCTGGAGGATCTGAATCCGTACTCCTACGATGTGGTATTCGAAAACCTTCTTGCTTCGCAGGACTTCATACGAAAGGAAACGAGTTTCGATGGTTCCATTGTCTTCTCATTGGGCTTGGAAAGCGGAGTTGCATCAAGGCTTGTATCCACACAGCTTGCCCAAACCATAGAAGGGAACACCTTGGGTGGCTTGGTATCCAATGGAAGGTTCTCAACGAACATAGCCGTCCATGACCTGAGCGTAGACGACAGCCTTTACAGCGGTGCAGTATCGTTCGAGGCTTCGCTTGAGGATACGCTGTTGAACGTTGGAACGCTTGCAGTTTCCACTGGTGGTTTCAGGCTTTCGTACAGTGGAACGATAGACTATATCCAAATGATTCCTGACGGAGCCCTGACCCTTCAGGACGCCAACGATGGAAACGAGCTTGCACGACTTGACTTCAATTCCATAGAAGACACATTGCTGTACAGCTTTGTACTTACGTCTCCTTTGGTGAAGGATTCATCTGTACATGGAACGCTCGATTGGCAGAATTCGAGTGCAATAACGGCATCGGCTGTGCTTGAGTCACCGCTTTTTTCCAACAAAGAACTCCCTTTCTCAGTCACAGTAGTCAAGTCTCCGCTTGAGATCCAGGTCAGAAGCGAAGAGCTCAACCTTGATGCAGGTCTTTCGTCCCAGAACCAGGTCAGGGCCAAAGGTACAGTCAAGGGACTTGAAGTCAAGGCATCTGACACAATGTCCGTTGCGGTGGATATGGAGTTCGATGCATCCTACAACATACTTTCCGGCGAGCTTGGTGCTGCGCTTGAAGGACTTGCCATAAGGGTGTCAGACATTCTTGAGTTTGGGTTCAGTTCAGACATCTCCAATACCAAACTGAACATACACGATGTTTTCGTAAGGCAAAACGGAGACAGGACGATATACGAAGGAAGCCTAGAGGTTTCGTATAGCAGCCTGCAGGACCTCATTTCCCTTGACCCTGTGAAGCTTGCAGCGGTCATGAACATTTCCGATTCTACAAGTGGAACCTATGCCAAAGGCACCATTGTGGATGGAGACTATTACCTTGACGCATGCTTGGCATCTTTTGTTGACATAGAGATGACGGTCTTGGGCAGCAAGGGATACGGCTTCCATTCCTATGGGTCTGTGCAATGGGGAAGTGGAGAGGAAAACGGTTTCTCCTTCAACTCCCAGTACAGAGGGGGAAGACTTGGATTCTATGACTCGAAGGGAAGGGTTGGAAGTCTGGAGCTCAACGATGTAGGACTTTCCCTTGACTTCAACGAAATGGCCATGGAGTTCTCTTTTTCATTCATCAACACAGTTTCAAGGAAGGCGTCGGATGCTGCAATGCAAAGCGGAACCATAACCCTTGCGGGAAGATTGGAGACTCTGGCGTCAAGCCTTCTTTCTGCAGTCGCAGGATTGGATTCTGACATAAGCTTCACGCTTGGACTCAAGGACTTTAGGCTTGAAGACGGCTTTGGAATCCCTGACACAGAGGTGGACATACTCTACAGCAATGGAAAGGTGGATATGGAAGGGGCTCTGATGAACGGAACGTTCGACATAGCATCGGGCTATCTGGACCTTCATATAGACAAGAGCTTCCTATTCGGCCTCGATGCAAAGGGTTATATAGGAAAGGAACTTGACCTTATGGTGACAAACCTGTACTTCCCGCTTCCACTCATAGAACAGTTCACGGACATGATGCTTTTGGGCTTCACGAAGGGGGACATAACAGGTGGCGTCCTCATAAAGGGGCCTGCGGACGACCCAAGGTTCTACGGAATGCTCTACTGCCAGCAGTTCGAAATGTGGATGGTCTACCTTCCACAGCAGTCGCTTGTCGTGAACAACATAGCCATAGCGCTTCAAGACCACAGCGTAACGATACCTCAGACTCCATACACGGGATACAGCAGCCTGGATGGAAGGTTCCTAAGCGGGCTTGTATCGGTCTCAATGGACGTACAGAACCTGAACTTTGGAAACATGGAAGTCTCAATGGAGGTCGAAACCCCAATCGACCTCTGGATGCCGCTTCTTTTGGATGGAAGCGAAATAGAGGTCAGAGGAGACGCAAAGGGACATGTGGACTACGGTCTTAGGAACGGAGTGGCTTATCTTAACAGCGTTGTTACAGCATCGAACATGCTGGTGGACTTCAAGATAGACGAGAAACCTCGCTGGATCTACTTCCTCACGGATCCAATCAACATGGACGTAACGCTTACAACCGGAAGGGACGTAGAGTTCTGCTATCCTGAAAAGGACAACGCATTCATAAACTTCACCCTAAACGAAGGGGAGACCGTAAGGGTAGTGTACCAAGTCGATCCTCTCAAGATAGAGACAAGCGGCTCGTTCTCCTTCAAGACAGGACAGGTCTATTATTTCCAGAACGACTTCTATATATCCGAAGGAACCCTTGACCTTACACCAAGGAAGTTCGGCTCAAGCATAGATGGGATTTCATTCCAGCTGGATCTCATTGCAAGGCTCAAGGACTACGACTCGTCCGGCAATAGGATTGAGATAAACCTCATACTGCAGAACGCCACGCTTGACAACATATCGCCACGATTCACAAGCACTCCAAGCATGTCTGAGACCGATATCATTGCGCTTCTGGGTCAGACGATACTTCCTTCAAGCACATTCGACCAAAGCATATCAGTAGCATCCGTCGCATCCCTTGCAGCTGCGGCCACAGACGCAGCCACAAGGCTTGGAATCATAGAATCCAACAGCAACTACTCGCTTTCAGGCATAATAAGGGACTCACTTGGCCTTGACATATTCTCACTAAGATCGTCCATTCTCCAGAACATAATAATCGACGCACTTCCAGGAGGGGTGTCGGGAAGCAACGACATAAGCCTTCTTTCCAAGTATCTGGACGGGACATCGCTCTTTGCAGGAAGCTACATCATGCCAGGTGTGTTCGCACAGACATCCTTCAGGCTCAAGGCGGACAGGAGCGGGGGAAGGAACTCCAATGTTGGACACTTCCTTTCAAACGACCTCATGCTCGACATGGAGTTCAGCATAGACTGGGACAACCCAATTGGGACGTTCACCATATTCACGAAACCCCAAGAGTTGTCCCCATTCAGTATTTTGGATAGTATTGGGTTCAGTGTAACCAAAAGGATACAGTTTTGATTTATCCGCAGGAGACGCATAGATGAAAAGAATAGTTTCAGTTTGTTTGGTCGTTCTGATCTCTGTTTTCGCACTTTTCGCAGCAGACCAGTCATGGTGGTACGGAAAGGAGATAGAGGGCTTTTCCTATACGGGGCTCAAGAACGTAAAGGAAGCGGAGATAGACGATGCACTCTACAAATACAGGCATGCAACGTTCACGGACGAAGTCTTCGCCGATATCCAGGACGCACTCTACAACGTGCAGGGTATAGACTTCTTCATAGCCGATGCCCAGCGCAACGAAACCGATGGCCTTGTACTTGCGTTCGAGTTCTACGAGCTGCCAATGCTTTCTTCAATATCCTTTGAAGGTAACGAGAAGGTGAAGACAAGCGACCTCAGGGGAGCGTTGTCAACTTTGTCTGTTGGAAGTTTCATGGATCCTTCAAGGAAATCGGTCTTTGAGGTGGCCAAGCGGGAGATATTGGATTTCTATGCAACCAAAGGATTCGAGTCCGTGCCGGTTGAGTACGAAATCCGTGAAAACGAAGAGGCCGGCACGTTTGCAGTGGTGTTCTCGCTCACAGAAGGACTCCAGACGAGGATAGTGTCCATTTCCTTCACAGGAAACGAGCACGTGGATTCGTCGATCCTCAAGAAGCAGGTTTCATCCAAAGTCAAAAGCCTATTCAACAATGGTTTCCTTGATGAGAACAAGCTCAAAAGCGATGCCGATGCAATAGCACTCTACTATCAGACAAACGGCTACATAGACGTAATCGTGGGTTCTCCGGAAGTGAAGGAACTCGACACATCGAACGACAAATTCAGAGAGGTTTCCGTCACGTTCCCAATCGTGGAGGGATCTCAGTGGTTCTACGGCGGCATGGAGGTTTATGGAAACACCATCTTCTCGGACGAAGAGATAGCCTCGGTTCTTTCCATGAAGGTTGGATCTGTACTCAACCTACAGCTTGTCCAAAACGAATACACGACTGTGGCCGACCTGTACTACAACGATGGATACATCTCAAACGGTATGGATGTATCGGACGAACGCGACGACACCAACATGACCGTCAAATACTTCCTCACCATAACGGAGGGGCCTCAGGCATACGTAGAGGACATCCTCATTTCAGGACTCACGAAGACCAAGGAATACGTCATGCGCCGCGAACTTTCGTTCAATCCAGGCGATGTATTCTCAAAGGCAAAGCTCACTACAAGTGCACAGAACCTCTACAACACAGGGCTCCTTTCGGACCTTAGCTATGACCTTCTCTATGGCAAGGACCAAAACAATGTCATAGTGGACTTCAAGCTTGAGGAAGGAAACCAGAAGGATATACAATTCGGTGCAACGTTTGGAGGCACTGTGGACGGCTTCCCTGTATCTGGATTCCTGACATGGTCAGACAGGAACCTTGGAGGAAGGGGGCAGCAGCTTGATGTCTCCACAACGGTATCCCCAGACACCCAGTCGCTTTCATTCACATTTGGAGACAGCTGGTTCATGGACAAACGCTGGTCCAACTCCGTATCTCTCAGCTTCTCCCACAAGAAGGTTGAAGGGGAGCTCCAAAGGGCTGACAGCACCGTTCCATACTACGATGGAAGAAACGAGAACGATACATATCCAAGGGGATATGACAGCTCGGCTTCATGGATCAACTCCTCCAAGAGCTATCCTTCAGCGAAGGATCTCATGGACTACAGGCTGTTCACGTTCTCGCTTGGCTATTCTACGGGCTACACGTTCATCTATGACGTTGGAAGGCTCTCGTTCTCAGGTGGACTCTCCGTAAGCCTGAACAAGGCCGTCTATGACAAGGACAAGTACGATCCGTTCGAAAAGCTCATATACAAGTACGGTCAGGCATGGCAGTTCTCCAACAAGCTCACGCTGTCTGCACAGTGGGACGGAAGGGACTATGTGACCAACACGACCAAAGGCTATGTACTTGGTGCAAGCATGACCTATGCAGGAGGACTTCTTGGAGGTCTTTCCAACTACATAAAGCTCACTGGAAGCGCAGCAGGATACCTCAAGCTCTTCTCGTTCCAGACAAAGGACGAGAAGACCAAGAACATCATGCTGTGCGCATCCACAAGCGCAAACGTCATGCTGCCTCAGCTATACAACTACGAGGGAAGCTTTGGCTTCCATGACCCAAAGCTTGGTGCTACGAAGTATGAGATGCTCTACATAGACGGCATGACCATTGGAAGGGGATTCTCCACAATAACGGACCAAGCGTTCCTTTGGGACAACATGCTTGAAGTGAGCTACCAGCTTGTGGACAACGTAATCCAGGCCGAGGCCTTCGTAAGTGCAACCGGCATCAAGAACAACCTTGGAAAGGCATCCAACCTCAACTGGTACTTCGCTGCCGGTGCCGGAATCAAGCTCAAGATATCGGGCTTCCCGCTTGGACTGTACCTTGTCAAGAATGCAACGCTCATAGACAACACATTTGCATGGCAAGGTGGAAGCTATTTCCATAGGAACAACGCAGCAGGAAGTGGAATGAGCCTTGTGCTTGCAATATCCACAAGCCTTATTTGATTCCCTCAATACAGGCGGCTAAGAAGGTATGGCAGACGGTCCTTTGATGAGACAATACAGACAGATGAAGGAGCAGTATCCTGACATGGTGCTGTTCTTTCGTCTGGGTGACTTCTATGAAATGTTCGACGACGATGCACTTGAGGTGTCGGCGCTTTTGAACCTTACCCTAACGCACAGGGCGGATTCGCCCATGTGCGGGATTCCATACCATGCCGCAAAGAACTACCTGAAACGACTTCTGGATGCAGGGAAGAAGATTGCAATATGCGAGCAGACGGAGCTTTCAACAAGTTCCAAGACACTGGCCAAGCGGGAAGTCGTTCGCATCGTCACACCGGCAACGGTGGTTGACGAAGACCTTCTGGACGATAGGAGCTTCAACTACATAGTCTGCGTTTTCCAGTGCAGCTGTGCGTTCTGCGATGTGTCCACAGGAGACTTCCATCTTAGGAGCATCCAAAAGGAGAACAGAATCCAGGGCATAAGAGCCGTCCTTGAGCAGATAGCTCCAAGGGAGATCCTCGTATGCGAGGACGAATACTTCCTTGACCCTGCGTTCAAATCGGCCGTCGACGACTTCCATGCAATGGTGACCAAGCTTCCTTCCTGGTACTTTGCAACCAAGAGCTGTTTCAAGCTCCTATGCGAGCAGGCAGGTGTGAATTCGCTTGCAGCGTATGGACTTGCACCAAACGACAAGCTTCTAGGACCTGCAGGTGCGCTCCTGAGATATGTAAAGGAGACATCAAAGAGCTCCGTTGGACATCTTACGGACTACAAGGTTGACTCGGAGGACTCCTATGTGTTCATGGACGAATCCTCCAGACGCAACCTGGAGCTCTTTGCAAACCTGTTCGACGGATCCTCAAGGTACTCCCTGTTCGACACCATAAACAGGACCAAGACAAGCGGAGGAAGCAGACTTCTCAAATCCTGGATGTCGTTTCCACTAAGGAACCTGGAGGAGATCAAGACACGTCAGCAGTGGGTTGGTACGCTGTACAGGAATCCTGATGAACTGGCAAGGGTAAGAGGAGCCATATCGTCGTCCATGGACATGAACAGGCTCACGACAAGGGTGCTCCTGAAACGGGCCGTACCCCATGACCTTGTGGCAATAAAGCAAACCATTGGTTCGTTCTTCGACCTCGTGTCGCAGAACTATGAAAGCTACAGTCAGCTGTTCGAGCAGAACCTCACACAGGAGGCCCTCTCTTCGTGTGCGGATCTCATGAAGGTCATACATGATGCCATAAACGAAGAATGTCTGGGACAGTTCACGGAAGGCCAGGTGATCCTTCCAGGGTACGATGAGGTCCTTGACGAGAAAAGGGCCATGAAGGACCATGGCGACGAGGTTCTGAAGGGATATCTTGAAAAGGTCAAGGCAGAGACGGGCCTTACCATAGTCAAGCTTGGATACAACCGCATCATAGGATATTTCCTTGAGGTTCCAAAAGGACAGGTTTCAAGGGTTCCGGCATCTTTCTACAGAAAACAGACTTTGGTGAACGGCGAAAGGTTCACCTCAGATGAGCTCATCATGTACGAAAAGGAGATGCTCACCGCAAGCGCCACCGCAGAGGAACGGGAAAAGGAACTGTACAACGACCTTCTGGGCCGGATACTGGATCTGAGCCCATGCCTCAATGCCATTGGACATTTCATGAATACGGTTGATGTTTACCAAAGCCTTGCAACGCTTGCAGTCGATTCTTCGTTCACATGCCCAGATGTCACTGAAGACGATGTCCTTGAGATAAAGGACGGACGGCACCCGGTGGTGGAGCGTCAGCTTGGACCTGGAAAGTTCGTCGCCAACGGCCTTGACATGTCTGTCAGATTCTGTCTCATAACAGGCCCCAATATGGCTGGGAAATCAACGTTCCTAAGGCAGAACGCTTTGATAATCCTCCTAGCCCACATTGGAAGCTTCGTGCCGGCTTCGTATGCACGCATTGGCCTTGTGGATAGGATATTCTGTAGGGTAGGGGCCATGGACAACCTTGCTAGAGGGGAGTCCACGTTCCTTCTTGAAATGCAGGAAGCCGCTTTCATCCTAAGAAGCTGCACTCCCAGGTCTTTCGTCATCGTTGACGAGATAGGACGGGGAACCAGCACCCAGGACGGAATGTCCATTGCATACGCCGTCATGAAGGACCTCATGAAGAAGGGGCCAAAGACGCTCTTTGCCACACACTACCACGAACTCACCATGATAGACACATCAGGAATACGGCTCCTTACGCTTGAAGTGGATGAAAAGGATGGAGATGTGGTATTCCTGAGGAAGGTCAAGGAAGGCGTAGCCAATTCCAGCTACGGCATACATGTAGCAAAGATGGCAGGGATTCCTGCACCTGTTATAAAGGATGCAAAAAGCTTTCAGAGCAGACACTTTGCGGACTATTCAATGGGCCAGGCAAGTCTTTTCACTTCAAACGACTATGATGATGCAAACGAAGACGAGAGAACTGTAGAGGCTTCCAAGGCTCTTGCCCTTGCAAAGGAGATATCCTATGTTGACCTTGACCGCTGCACCCCAATGCAGGCTCTCATAATCCTGTCGCAGCTAAAGGAGAAGGCAATGGAGGTGGATGCAGCGCAGTGAAGGGTTCATTTGGACGTTTGTTTGGACGAAACTGCCTCGTTTGCAATGAACCAAGCGACGATGTCCTATGCCCTGACTGCAAGGCCATCCTTGACGCAGAGTGCTTCGATTCCTACATGGTGCGCTGTCCAAAGTGCTTCTTCCCTATGGTTTCGTATGACTACGACTGTCCACGCTGCCATACAAAGGAAGGAAAGTCCTGTACGAATACGTCCGTAGTTCCAATATATGCCATTGCAGACTACAACTCGAACCTTTCATACTCTCTTTTGCACAGATTCAAGTTCTTTGGAGACAAGAAGATGGCAAAGGTAGTTGCAATGTATATGCAAAGTGCTGTAGATGCCCTTGACCCAAAGGGGGATGCATACATCGTACCTGTACCTTGCAGTAGAAGAAGCCTCAAGGAGAGGGGTTGGGACCAGATGGTGCAGGTATGCAGATACATGGACAGACCAATGCTGAGAATTCTTGAGAACACGAACGAAGAACTGTCCCAGCAAAAGCTCCTTGACAGGACCCAAAGGATGGAGAAGGGAAGGGAGAAGCGGTTTTCAGTGATATCGGCCTATGAGAAGATGGCCTACGAGGAGATCGAAGACAAGCACACAAGAAGGCCAGTGGTGCTGGTGGACGATGTGACTACCACGTTCAGCACCATACAGGCTGCGGCGGGTTGCCTTGCGGGTATGGGCTTCAAGGATGTGAAGGCTGCGGTGTGGCTCTACGACTACAAAGCCTAGCTTGTTTCGTGCAAAGCCACACCTCCAAAGGGATCAGACGGTGAGGATTCCGTCGTCCACGCGGCCTTCGAAGTAGCGCTTGAGGTCGAAAGGAGAGAACATTCCACGGTCTGTGGCTATTCCGGAGATGAGGTGCGGAGGTGTCATGTCGAACGCTGGGTAGTAGCCCTTTACGCCTTCGACCGCCGTGCGAACCCCCATTGCCTGAAGTGAAAATTCAGGATCGCGCATCTCGATTGTGACCGAGTCGTGCGTAGGATGTCCAATGTCTGGAGCACCCGATATGAACGTTGGGATTCCAAAATAGTTGGCGCAAATGGCTATCTGGCTTGTTCCAACCTTGTTGAACACATAGCCGTCCACGCATATTGCATCCGCAGCGCATGTGAATACATCCACCTTCTCCCGCTTCATCACGAAGGCCGGCATGTTGTCCGTTATGACGGTGACGTCGAATCCCATGTCGTGGCAGACCGTAGCAGTGAGCCTTGCGCCTTGGAAGTATGGACGAGTCTCAGGACAGAAGAGCCTTATCCTCTTGCCCCTTTCGCTGCATTCCTTGAGCATCATTCCAAGTATCGTCTCTGCAAAGCATTGAGTCATGACCGTTCCGTTGTCTGGGAACATGTCGACAAGGTATTTGGCACACCTTCCAACCTTTGCATAGCGCATGTTGTTGGCCTCCACGACGAAATCCCTTATCGCAATGTCAACGCGCTTTCCCTCTGAAAGGGCCTTCTCCGCGGATGGCAGACAGGCCTCGGTGACTATCTTCATGCGGTTCACCGTAGTTGGGCGGGCGTGGGATATGGTGTATGATGCGTTTCTAAGGTACTCCATCTGCTTCTCCGCCGTCATGTCCCTGCATTCCCAAGCGGCCAACGCCATGCCCATTGGAGCGGCCGTGAATGGGCCTGCGCTTTGGGTTACCATGTCCGTTATGGCCTTTGCAAGCTCCACGTGCGTCCTGCACACCACGAACGAAGTCTTTGCAGGGTAGACCCTACGGTCCAGAACGCGGACCTCTCCGTCCTCATACCACGCTATGTTCTCGTATCTGAGCATAAAAGCCAGATTCGCATCCTGTCTATCCATTTAAGCCCTCCTTTTTAGGCCGATGTCCCAATACACACATCGCAGTTGGTTGCCATATCGCTTGAACTCTAGCACAAAGCGCATGGTTTTTCCACATATACGTTTGCCGTTGCTTGACATATCTCGTTTGCTTGCGATATATTGCAAGAGGATTTTTAATGAGGATTTTTGAGGGATCGAAATTTTCGGTCCCTTTTTTATGGCTTTATGTTGAACAACGAGATTACGAAGGACCCTCTTTTCGAGGATCTCAGAGGAATCGTGGAGAATCTGGGCATGGTGCTTTGCGATGCAAAGAAGTCCATGCAGGGCAAGACCGTACAGATATCCGTGACCATCATGAATCCAGCGGAGGAGACGGGTGTGGACGACTGCGCAAAGGTCCATAACACCATTCTTCCAAGGCTTCAGATGAAGTACGGACGCGACGACCTCTATGTTGAAGTCTCGACCCCCGGCCTCCAGAGGAACTTCAGGGACGTCTACGAGTTCCAGGTCTTCAAAGGAAAGAGGTGCAGGGTTTACAGCCTTGGAGCATCGTCCTGGATAAGCGGAACGATAGACGAGGTTGGAGACGATGGTGTCACCCTTCTTGACTACGAAGTCGAGGACTCAAAGGAGAAGGGCGAGGAGAAGAGAATTGAATTTGCAGACATCCAGAAGGCAAAACTGGATTACAGATGGGAGGATGTGAAGAATGTCCGAGTTAAGTGATGCCATCAGACTGATGGTCGAAGACAAAGGTATTTCCCAGGAACTGGTGCTTGATACCATTAGACAGACCCTTCTTGCCACATATAGAAGGAAGTATGGAACAGATGAGAACGCTGTCGTGACATTCGCAGACGACCTTTCATCCGTAGAGCTTGCATCCCGCAAGGTCGTTGTGGATGACGACGATTTTGACGATGAAGTGACGCAGATTCCACTTGAGGAAGCCCAGGAACTCAGCTCTGAAGCCGAGGTAGGCGATGAGCTTCTCATCCCAATCGACCCAAAGAGCTTCGATAGGATAAGCGTCCAGACAGGAAAGCAGAGGGCTCAGTCGGCTCTAAGGGAGATCCAGAAGGACGAACTGCTTCAGGAATTCAAGGGCAAGGTTGGTGAAATCATCAACGGCTATGTGCAGGGAGACCGTGACGGAGACCTTCTTGTGGATCTTGGAAAGACCCAAGGGTATCTGCCAAGGAAGAACCAGAGCCCAAAGGAGTTCTATACGAAGGGCGACAAGATCAGGTGCTATGTCGAGAGCGTAAGGCCTGACGAGAGGTCTGACAAGAACATAAGGGTCATCCTAAGCCGCGTACATGAAGACTTTGTCAGAAAACTCTTTGAGATCTATGTCCCTGAGCTTGTATCAAAGGATCCAAGCATAGAGATAATGAAGATAGTAAGGGAAGCAGGCTACAGGACGAAGGTTGCAGTCTACCCAAGGAAGGTGGATGCTGACGCCGTTGGAACCTGCGTTGGACTCAAGGGAAACAGGATCCAGGCCATAATGAAGGAACTTGACGACGAGAGGATTGACGTCATCAAGTGGGATCCAAACCCTCTTGAGTACATAGCCAATGCACTTTCGCCTGCAAAGGTACTTCAGGTATACGTGATAGACCAGGCAAAGAAGGAAGCTGTCGCAATAGTGGATGAGTCGCAGCTTTCCCTGGCGATTGGAAAGCAGGGACTCAACGTAAGGCTCGTCAACAGGCTCTGCGACTGGATAGTCAATGTAAAGACCCAGGATCAGTTCGCAGAGATGGATGTCTCAAGGGAGGCAAGGGCTGCAGCTGATGCAATGTTCGACAACATGGACGAATCCTATCAGCAGCCTGCACAGCAGGATGGCGAAGAGGAGGAGATGGCCCTTACGGATCTTCCTATCGACAAGAACCTCATCGCCAAGCTCAACTTCTATGACATATACACGGTCGAGGAGTTCATAAACCTCACGGAAGAGGACCTTGCCGGCATGACGAACCTCTCAGCTGAGGATATCGAGAACATCAACAAGGTTATAAGGGAAAACGTAGACATCGTCGAAGACGAAGTCGAAAGCGAAGAAGGGGAAGGCTTTGCCTGTCCAAAGTGTGGCTATCCTCTCACGGTTGGCATGACCGAGTGTCCTAACTGCCATGTGGGGATAAGTTTTGAGGAAGTCGAAGAAGACGAGGAGTGATAGTTTATTGATGTCAGAAGAAAGCAAGCCCAAGGCAACATTGATCAAACAGCCAAAGATAGCTGAGGCTGTCCCTCAGGCTCCAAAAGCGGACGCTTCTCAGGAAAAGAAGAAGATCGTCATCATAAAGAAGAAACCCGTCGTCGTGGTCAAGGCTCAGGCACCTGAACCTCAGCCGGAGCAGGCTCCGGAGAAGAAGAGCGCTCCTGCAGTATCAACGCCAACGGAGTCCAGGACTCCATCGCAGACTGTCTCCTCGGCGCCTTCTACGGCAAATGCCGGCAGCGTTGCATCTGTTGCAGAGACGCAGCCAAAGGCAGCCCCTCAGGTTGCTGTACAGCCACAGAGACCTGTATCAGGCTCCACGGCATTCGTCAAGAAGCCGCAGAGCCCAGTACCTGGAACGGTCGTACAGAAGAAGGTCATAAAGAAGAGCTCAGTTCCTCAGAGCACGATAAACATGGGGCCGGTCATCATCTCAGGCGACAACCTCCCACCAATCGTTCCAAGAGGGGCTTCAAGAAGTTCTGACAACCCAAGATCCACAGGACCTGTCGGATCCGTTGGCGGAATAACCTATGGTCGTGATGGCCAAAGGATAGGCAACGGCTACAATGGAAACCGTCAGGGAGGCTATGGCCAGAGACAAGGCGGCTATGGCCAGAACGGCCAGCAGGGTAGACCTCAGGGCTACACTCCAAGGTCAGCCCAACAAGGCAACCGCCAAGGCGGCTATGGCCAGAGACAAGGCGGATTCGGTCAGAGACAGGGCGGTTTTGGAGGTGGCTTCAACAGAGACGGTCAGGGCCCAAGATCGGGCTTTGGCCAGAAGCCTGGCTTTGGAAAGGATGCACCACGTGGTGGAATGCACAGAGGAGGTGGCTTCTCTGCACCGTCAGAGGTTGCAGTGGACAAGAACAGAAGGGTCTACTCGAAGGACAAGGGCAAGGACAGACGAGACGAGAGAACGGACGAAGAGTTCGAGCTCAAGCAGTTTGGAAAGAAGTCCAAGGGCCACGAGCAGACGGCTGCGATTCCAAAGTCCATAGACATCCTTTCGTCCATAACTGTCAGCGACCTTGCAAGGAAGATGAACATAAAGGCCTCAGAGATCATTTCCAAGCTGTTCAGCATGGGTATGATGGTGAGCATAAACGAAAGCATAGACAGCGATACCGCAACTATCATAGCTGAGGAGTATGGATGTTCCGTGCATCTTGTAAACCTTTATGACGAGACGATTATAGCAAGGGAGGAGGACTCTGAGGAGGACCTTGTTCCAAGAGCTCCAATCGTTACGGTCATGGGTCACGTAGACCATGGTAAGACCAAACTCCTCGACGCCATAAGGCAGACGAACGTCGTAGCCGGTGAGTTTGGAGGAATCACACAGCACATTGGTGCATACAAGGTGTCCATTCCAGGCAAAGGGGACATTGTGTTCCTGGATACTCCAGGCCATGCCGCATTCACGATGATGAGAGCAAGGGGAGCCCAGCTCACGGACATAGTAGTCCTTGTCGTCGCCGCCAACGACGGTGTCATGCCACAGACCCTTGAAGCCATTGACCATGCAAAGGCTGCAAACGTGCCTATCATCGTTGCAATAAACAAGATAGACCTGCCGGATGCCAAGCCTGAGAGGGTCATGCAGCAGCTCTCTGACCGTGGTCTCATGCCAGAGGAGTGGGGTGGACAGACATTGTTCTGCAAGATATCGGCCTTGAAGAAGGAAGGTATCGACGAACTTCTTGACACCATACTGCTTCAGGCTGAGATGATGGACCTTAGGGCGAATCCAAACTGCAGGGCTGAAGGAAAGATCCTTGAAGCTAGGATAGACCAGGGAAGAGGTATCGTGGCGTCCGTCGTCATAGAGCGTGGAACCCTCAAGCAGGGCGACTACTATGTGTCTGGCATATATCCAGGCAGAGTCAGAGCCATGTTCGACGACAAGGGCAAGAAGATATCGTCCGCAGGACCATCCACTCCGGTTGAGGTCATAGGACTGTCAGACGTACCGTCCGCAGGCGACCCGTTCCAGGTATGTGAGAACGAAAAGCAGGCAAGGCAGATTGGTGCAAAGAGGCAGGAACTTGAGAGGATGAACCAAGCCAGCAAGTTCAAGAAGGTCACTCTCGAGACCCTCAACGAAGCCATCAAGGACGGTGAGGTCAAGGAGCTCAACGTCATCATCAAGGGTGATGTCCAAGGTTCCGTCGAAGCCCTGCAGCTTGCACTTGAAAAGCTCTCCACACCAGAGATCAGAGTGCGCGTGATACGTGCCGCAGCCGGCGCCATCATAGAGGACGACATAAACCTTGCATCTGCATCCGAGAACCCGGCCCTTGTCATTGGCTTCAACGTAAGACCTACGCCAAAGGCTCAGGCAAGAGCGGACCAGGAGAAGATAGAGATCCGCAAGTACAACATAATCTACAACGTCGTGGATGACGTAAGGGCCGCCATGGAAGGAATGCTCTCGCCGGAAAGGACGGAGGTGGATGTTGGTACTGCAGAGGTCAGACAGGTCTTCAAGGTACCAAAGGTTGGAATCGTTGCAGGATGCTATGTGCTCTCAGGAAGCGTCAAGAGGAACAATTTCTGCCGCGTGATAAGGGAGAACATTCAGATAAACCACGACCTTGTGAAGATCACCTCCCTCAAGAGGTTCAAGGACGATGTGCGTGAAGTCACAGCCGGTTTCGAATGCGGTATTGGAATCGAAAGCTTCCAGGATCTAAGGGAGGGCGATGTCCTTGAGTTCGTGGAGATCCACGAAACGGCAAGGAAGCTTGAGGTTTCAGAGGAGTACATCTGATGAGCGAGTACAGCCAGAGCAGAAACGAGTCAAGGATACTCCAAGCCGTGAACACACTCATTGTGAACGGTGAGATAAAGCATCCAAAGCTCAGCAGGTTCGCAAGCATAAGCGCCATTACGCTGTCCAAGGACAATGCATATGCAACGCTCTATGTGTCCTGCCTCATGGACGACGGCACTTTGGAGGCCTCTGTAAAGGCTCTCCAAAGCGCTGCAGGCTTCATACAGGCACGCCTTGCAAATGTGCTCAAGACGAAGAACACTCCAAAGCTGACGTTCGTGGCCGATACCACTGAGCGTGACGCACAAAGGATAAACGAGCTTTTGGATAGCATAAAGTCCTGATTGTAGGAACTTGCAAAAGGAAATACGTATGAACAGGAACGCTGTGATTCTGGTGGACAAAGCCTCTGGGATTACCTCATTCGACTGCCTAGGACGAATAAAGAGACTCATAAACAAGAAGACAGGCCATTGCGGTACTTTGGACAAGTTCGCACATGGCCTTATGATTGCACTCTGCGGAAGCTATACGAAGCTCGTCCCTGTATTCATGGGAATGGACAAGACCTATGAGGCACTGATTGAGTTTGGAAAGTCCACGGACACCCTTGATCCAGAGGGAGAGGTCATGGAGACAGGAGAGATTCCAGACTTCGAGACAGTCGAGGCAGCTGTTTCCAGACTTGTTGGATACATCAATCAGGTCCCTCCTGCATACAGTGCAATCCATGTGAACGGAAAGAGAAGCTATCAGTTGGCGCGTTTGAACGAAGACATGCCCCAACTCGAACCCCGTCACGTCACCATACACGAAGCATCCATAATCTCATACGAGGCCCCGTTCCTCAAAGTTCGTCTTCATGTGTCGAAAGGAACATATGTACGCTCCTATGCAAGGGATCTTGGACACCTTTGCAACAGCTGCGCTTATGTGAAGGAACTCTACAGAACGGCGATTGGCCCATTCAAGGTTGGAGATGCCGTCCGCTACGACGACGCAGAGGCTCTGAAGGCCATTGCAGACTCTACGGACGACGGCCTTGGCTTCATAGGACGCATCCCATACACATCCTTTGTAACCGTTGACGAAGCGGAGGCTTTCAAGCTTTCCAACGGTGCGGTGCCATATAGCGTGAGGGGACGACTTCCAAAAGACAATGTGGGATTCGTCGTTTTCATGACCCAGACCAAAGGCCAACCAAAGGCCGTATGCATCTACAGCGTGGCAGAAGGAAGGATAATCTGTCAGGTCAGAGGAGAGTCGTGATGGAGACGACTGTCTTTGGAGAGACGAACAAATCCGGAAAGCCCTGCGTAGTGAGCATTGGGGTGTTCGACGGCCTGCATCTTGGACATGCAAGGATAATAGCTCAGAACGTCGCATTGGCGCACAGAAACGGATGGATGAGCGTAGTCATGACGTTCTCTGTAAATCCAAAAATGGCAAAGGGTTCCATGAAAGCGTTGAAACCATTGTCATCCATGCGTTTTTTAGATGAAATGTTGGAGAAAGCAGGTGTTGACCAGCACTGCATAATTGACTTTTCCGACGATATGAGTAAACTCACAGGAGAGGAGTTCGTCGCCATGCTCTGTACGTCGTACAGTGTGAGGGCGATGGTTGTTGGGACAAGCTTCCGTTGCGGCAACCCAAGCAGTAGCGCAGGGGTTTCCAATCTGGAGGGTCTTTTGTCAAAATATACTTCATCTGCTTCTTTGGTGGTTGTTCCTTCCGTCTTCGTAGAAGGCGATGAGGTGAGCAGCTCCCTGATTCGCAGATGTCTCCTAACAGGTGATTTGGACAAAGCGTCCAGATTGCTTGGCAGAGCGTACAGTCTTGACCTTAGGGACGTTCCCTATGAGCCGAGTCAGAATCGCCTGTTCTATAGCGTCCGCGCTCTTGGACAGCTTCTTCCTCCGGAAGGGCTGTACATGGTGGAAGCGACAGCCAGTGGAGCATTGGCAAAATGCCGGCTCTGCGTATCAGAGGACCATTTGGCTCTGGAGCTGCCTGTGCGGATGATTCCAGATGGGATTACATTCCTAGGAGAGTAACAGAATGGTTACCAAGGAACAGAAGCAGGAAATCATCGCAAAGTTTGGTGGCGATGAGAAGAACACAGGAGCTGCAGAGGTACAGGTTGCACTTCTCACAGCAAGGATCAACGACCTTCAGAAGCACTTCAAGGCCAACCCAAAGGACCACGCTTCCAACCGTGGCCTTCTCAAGATGGTTGGACAGAGAAGACGCCTTCTCAAGTACATCAAGAACAACGACATTGAGAAGTACCGCTCACTCATTGCGGAGCTGGGTCTCAGAAAGTAAGCTTGTACAAATCAGGGCTCCGTTGATGCGGAGCCTTTACTGCGTCTAAGGCACTTTGCCTTTGATGCATTGCCAAACATCCAAAGGAAGGGTTTCAGGCGGCATTGAAAGCCTTGTCCAAACGGATGTCAATGGCGAAAGAACAGAAAAGAAGAAAAGAAAGAAGTAAAAGGAAGAAAAATGTCAGAAGTAAAGAAAGTTTCAGTAAAACTTGGTGACGACTACCTCGTATTCGAGACAGGAAAGATCGCCAAGCAGGCAAACGGAGCCGTCTATGCACACTATGCAGGGTCTGCCGTAATCGCCACAGTTTGTTGCTCGGACGCTCCGAGCGAGCCTTTGGACTATGTTCCAGTTTCAGTGGAATACAACGAAAAGTACTATGCCGCAGGAAAGATTCCAGGAGGATTCCTCAAGAGGGAGTCAAAGCCAAAGGACAAGGAGATTCTTGTAAGCCGTCTCATCGACCGTCCTATGAGACCTTTGTTTGAGAAGGCTTTCAGCCGTGAGATACAGATAGTTCCAACTGTCATCTCCGCTGACCAGATCAACACACCTGATGTCATCGCAATCAACGCAGCAAGCGCAGCGGTTACGATTTCAGACATCCCGTTCAACGGACCTATTGCAGGTGTCAGAGTTGCCCTCATCGATGGAAAGTACGTAATCAACCCAACGTTCCAGCAGATCGAGAACGCTGACCTTGACATAGTCGTAGCCGGAACGCGCGAAGGCATCACAATGGTAGAAGGCGGAGCGCACGAAGTCTCCGAGCAGAACATGCTTGATGCAATCGCCGCCGCACAGCCTGTCATCACGATGCTCTGCGATGCACAGCTTGAACTCAGAGGACTTGCAGGAAAGGAGAAACTTCCTGTACTAGAGATAAACGAAGACCTTTCATGGCTCGAGCCAATCCGCGAATACGCAAAGCCCCTTGTCAAACAGGCATCGTTTGGGGGAAGCAAGGAAGGCAGACACGAGGCGCTTGCCAAGGTCCAGGCCGATACCCTTGCAAAGTTCGCAGACGAGGTCTCCGCCCATGATGATGGAAAGGTCCAGATTGCAAAGCTCTTCGACGACCTGGCATACGAAGTGCTCAGGGCATCGATCCTTGACGACGGCGTTCGTGTGGATGGAAGAAAGGTAACGGAGATCAGACCAATCACCTGCGAAGTCGGACTTCTTGCAAGAACACACGGAAGCGCACTCTTCACAAGAGGAGAGACACAGAGCCTTGCCGTAACCACACTTGGAACGGTTCAGGACGAGCAGCTCTTCGACAACATAGACGGAGATAAGAACTACAGCAACTTCATGCTGCACTACAACTTCCCTCCATATTCAGTTGGAGAGACAGGCCGTCTTACAACAGGAAGAAGAGAGATTGGACACGGACACCTTGCACAAAGGGCCCTTCAGGCTGTCGTTCCATGCAAGGAAGAGTTCCCATACACGGTCAGAGTCGTCAGTGAGATAATGGAGTCCAACGGATCGTCCTCAATGGCATCGGTCTGCGGCGGCTGCCTTTCCCTCATGGATGCGGGCGTTCCAATCTCCAAGCCAGTTGCAGGAATTGCAATGGGCCTCATCACAGAGGGTGCCGACTACAGCAGGTACAAGATCCTTTCCGATATCCTTGGAGAGGAGGACCACCTTGGCGACATGGACTTCAAGGTAGCTGGAACACGCGATGGAATCACGGCTTTCCAGATGGACATCAAGATTGCAGGCGTCACACCTGAGATCATGAGCAAGGCCCTCCAGCAGGCAAAGGAAGGAAGATACCACATCCTTGGCATCATGGAGCAGACACTTGCAGCTCCAAGACCAGAGGTCAACCAGTACGCTCCAAAGATCCTCACGACAAAGGTCGAGGAAGAGAAGATTGGTGCCGTCATTGGTACAGGTGGAAAGACGATCAAGGGAATTGCACAGGTTACAGGCGCTGAGGTCAACATCGATGACACGGGTGTCGTGACGATCTACGGCAAGAACGCCGCAAGCGCACAGGCAGCCCTTGAGATGGTCAAGTCAATCGTTGAGGAGCCTGAGGTTGGAAAGATCTATCAGGGAACCGTCAAGAGAATCATGGACTTTGGTGCATTCGTTGAGATAATTCCAGGAAAGGAAGGACTTTGCCACATCTCAAAGCTCGCAAGGACAAGAGTCAACAACGTATCTGACGTCCTTCAGGTTGGACAGGTCATCCCTGTAAAGCTCATTGAAGTAGACCGCACAGGTGGAAGGCTCAGCCTTTCCTACATAGATGCAATCGATCCAGACGGAGAGACCAAGGCTCCAGAAAGAAAGCCAAGGGAAGGCCGTGATGGCGGAAGGGATTTCCACAACTCAGACAGACGTTCCTCAAAGCCTTTTGGTCGCAACGACCATGACAGAAGGGACAGAAAGCCAAGAGAGAACAAGCCTGTGGATTCAACTGAGTCCAAGGAATCTTCGAACGACTGACACAGCAGCTTTCAAGCTGAAGAGAGGGAAGCCTATTTTGGATTCTGTCAAAGACTGTAATGTAAAAGTTGTTTTGAAGGGAGGGGCGAGACTTCCAGTCTACAGCTCCTCCCAAGCAGCAGGCGCAGACATCTGCGCCTGTCTTGTTGATGGAAGCCTCGTGATAGAGCCGCACAAGTGGTTGGCCGTTCCAACCGGTGTATCGATCGAGCTTCCTGTTGGATACGAAGCTCAGGTACGCCCAAGGTCAGGTCTTGCAGCCAAGTTTGGGGTCACTACGCTCAACGCACCTGGCACCATAGACAGCGACTACAGAGGGGAGATAAGGGTCATACTCATAAACCATTCCGATGTACCGTTCGTCATAAACGATGGAGACAGGATTGCACAATTGGTGATTGCAAGGCACGAAACGGCTTCGTTTGAGCCAAGCGAAGGACTGTCCGCTACCACAAGAGGTGAAGGTGGCTTTGGCTCTACGGGGATTTCCTCAAAGTAAAGGAGAACCGGGGAGATGTCAAAAAGAGGAGGCTACGGCAAGCTCTATGGATATGTGGGAAAGGAGTATTTCCTTTCCTTCCTTGTGGCTTTCGTGTTCTTCTTCTTCATATTCTTCGTAAACCAGATACTCGTACTTGCCCAGAAGATACTTCTAAAGAACGTCATGCTAAGCGATGTGCTCAGGCTTGTCGTCCTCTCCATTCCTCAGTTTCTCATGTACACCATGCCGTTCAGCTCACTGGCCAGCGCAAGTATGGTGATAGGCAACCTTTCCTCACAGAACGAAGTGCTGGCTCTGCGCTCGTGTGGAATACACACAGGAAGGATATTCGTTCCAATCGTTGGAATCTCGTTGTTGCTGTCGATTTCAACTTTGTTCATTGCAGACAGGATGATTCCGTACACAACTGAGAGATACAGGGATCTCTATGCACAGGTGCTGGAGAGGGTGCCAACACTTGAGCTTGAAAGCTACAGCTCAACCACGTTTGGAAACATGGTCATATCGAACGGACTTGTGGACAAGAACGAAGTTCACGACATGCTCATATTCGACGACTCCGATCCAAACAACAGCCGCGTGGTGTTTGCAGACAAGGGGTCGTTCAGTGTCGTTGACATAGATAGGTTCATATATCGTATAGATATGGAGAACCCTCAGATACTTGCAACGGATTCCACTTCGCTTGAATCCTATTCCCTTGCAAAGGCATCATCAATGACAATGTACATCAACCTTTCGTCCCAGACGGGTGCCAATGTGAACATAACCCCTTCCCAAATGTCCATAAGACAGCTCATGACCCTCACGAATGAGAGAAGGGAGGAGAACGACTCTCTCAAGATCCAAAAGGCCGAGGATGTAAGACGTCTTACGTCTTCCGTGGCTGAAGAGCTGTTCTCTCTTGAAGACGGCAAAACCATAGACGCAGGATCCCTATACAGAAGAGTCAATGATGTTGTGGAACGACAGGACAGACGAAGCTTCAGCTTCTATTTCCAGTACTACAGGACGGAGCTTCAGAAAAAGATCGCACTTTCGTTTGCATGCACGTTCCTGGTGTTCATTGCTTTTCCAATATCGTTCTTCAGAGTCAAGAACGGGCGTCTTCTTGGCTTTGGGCTTTCCATGCTCATTGCATGCATGTACTGGTTCCTTTTGTACTACATGCATACAAGAGCCATAATGACGTCCCTGCATCCTGCAATCTTCATTTGGTTCCCCGATGCACTTGTGTTCTTCATAGGGGTTGTCCTCCTACTGAAACTTCGTAAGAGATAGGGAAGGGTGTCGAAGATGAAAGTCCTTACGAAGTATACACTGATATCGGTCCTTAAGGTGGGGTTGGCCACGGCGTTGCTTGCAGCCCTTATGCTTGTTGGAGTGGACCTTTTCTCCAACCTTGACTCCTACATTGGCCATTCATTGGGTTTTGGAAAGGCGTTCATGCTTTCCATGCTATACTATCCTAAAGCGTTCCTCCTTGCGTTGGGTCCGTCGTTCCTGTTTTCGACGACTTATTTCCTTTCAATGCTAAATGCAAGCAATGAAATGATATGCGTACTAAACTCAGGCGTAAGCTCAAGACGTGTCGTGACGCCTCTTCTGATACTTGCAGTGATGCTTGCGCTGTTCTACTTTGGATTCAACGAAACAATTGCGATAAAGAGCTCCAACCTCAAGGATTCAAGGACGCAGTTTGCAACAAGCGACAGCTCCCTTGACAACACCGACATTGCACTAAGCGACATGCAGGACGGCTACATGGTCTATGCCTCACGCTACGAGGACGAAACCTCAACGCTGTACAATGTGTCGTATATCGAACTGAGTGGGAAGTCGGGAGAAAAGGACAGTATCCCAGACTCAAGTTCGAACGCAGATTCGAATGCAAATTCAGGTGCAGGCCTTAGAAGGATAGATGCATACAAGGCTGTATACAACGAAGCTGAAGGTTTTTGGACTTTCAACGACTGCTATGTATACACAACCAAGCAGACCCATGAAGGCGAAACGGTTGACGTATCGTACTTTGGCATGCTGGATGTAGAGCGCATGAAGCTTGAACCACAGCTTTTCAGAAACCTGTCGTCTGAGATTTCTAAGATGTCGCTGGATCTGGCCCATGCATATCTTCTTCGTATGAAAGGACTCAACCCAGACGAATATGCAAGGCTTGGAACGGAGTACTACAAACGAATCTTCAGCTGCCTTACGCCCCTTATCATGATGGTCATTGCATGCAGCATGAACTACAGGTTCAAGAAGAACGTCCTTTTCTTCTCCTTGATCTGCTCTATATGCATAGCCGTAGTCTACTATGTAATCCAAATGATGACCGTCATGCTTGCAGACCAAGGGGTTATTGCCCCGTGGCTTGGTATTCTGATACCATTTGCTGTGATTCTTGGACTTTCAGGAATCATGTCCATGATAATGAAATGAATACTTACAAGTGAGTTTACGAGGTGAATCTATGGCCGATAGGATATACACGCTGCATCACAAGGACTGCCATTGCAAGGCACGAACCGGAGAGATAAAGCTTGGCCACGGAGTGGTCCAGACCCCCACGTTCATGCCGGTTGGAACGAACGGCACCGTAAAGGGGATATATCATGACAGAGTGGCTCAGATAGGCTACAACCTCATACTTGGAAACACATACCACCTATACCTAAGACCCGGTGTAGACGTACTTGCATCGTTCGATGGGCTTCACGGTTTCAGCAACTGGCATGGAAACATCCTTACGGACAGCGGAGGATTCCAGGTGTTCTCCCTCAGCTCGCTGCGCAAGATACATGAAATGGGAGTCAAGTTCCAAAGCCACATAGACGGGTCAAGGCATGTATTCACACCTGAAAAGGTAGTGGACATACAGCAGACCATAGGTTCAGACATAGCCATGATGCTTGATGTATGCTCCGCACCTGGAATCTCCTGGAAGGAAACGCTCCATGCCATGGACATCACCCATCTTTGGGCGGAGCGCGCCATAATCCACAGGGATTCGCTTTTGGATACGACAGGCCGTGCATTCAGAGGGAACCTGTTTGGAATAGTGCAGGGAGGTTTCTACGAAGACCTAAGACGCAAGAGCGCACAGGTCATAGGATCCATGGACTTCCCAGGAATAGCAATAGGAGGCCTCTCGGTTGGAGAATCCAAGGAGGATTTCTGCCGCTACCTTGCAATCACCGCAGACGCTGTAACCGATGCAAAGCCACGCTATGTCATGGGGATAGGAACACCTGACTACATACTGGAAGCCGTAGAGAACGGAATTGACCTCTTCGACTGCGTGTTGGCAACCCGCACGGCACGCAACGGATCGGTATTCACGGACGATGGAATGCTGACCCTTTCACGTTCTTTCAACGAGTTCGACCACAGACCAATCCAGGAAGGCTGCACCTGCGAAGCGTGCACCCACTACTCAAGGGCCTACATGCGCCACATGTTCAAGTGCAACGAGATGCTTGGAGGAATGCTTGCAACCGAGCACAATCTCACATACCTCTACAACCTCATGGTCAAGGTCCGCAAGGCCATTGAAGAGGACCGCTTCCAATCATTCAAACAGGACTACCTCAAGAGATTCTACGCAAATGACGGCCGCTGCCTAGGCTGATTGGAGGAAGGTTTGCCATGCGGTTCCCATACAAAGGCGCAGGAATAGGACTTGTCAGGGATGGCCGAATACTCATTGGAATACGCTCAAAGAAGCCTTTCATTGGCAAATGGTCCGTCCCAGGCGGCGGGAGGGAGAAGGGCGAAACCTATCTTGAAACCGCCATGCGCGAATTCTGTGAGGAAACCGGCTGCGACCTGAGCCCAATGCAGCGTTCCTACTTGGGAGCTTGGACATTATGCCTACCACCGTTCTTCCATTGGACGACCTTCTTCTTCAAGACCGATGTCTCTGAACCCTCCATTTCCCCCTCCGAATTCACCCGTTTGGAGTGGATTTCGTTGGATGAAGTGAACTCCCTGCCATGCAGACCATTCACATGGTTTGAAATGCGAAAGCTAAGAAAGCTGTTGGAAAAAAGGACAAAGACATTAGGCTGATACGGACTTGCCAATAAGAACATCTGCAGGGATGTCCAAACCAGAGGAAAGCTTTCTTATCATTGAAAGACTTAGACCTCTTTTTCTTGAAAAAACCTCAGACACCTTCGATCTGCTGCCAAAATACTCGACCATATCCGAGTTTGTAAGACCTTCCTGCTCCATTCTGAATTTTATAGCTTCAATTGGATCTGGAGCATCTATAGGGAAGTGTTCCTTTTCATAGAGCTCGACAAGGACGACAAGAAGTTCCAATTCATTCGCCTCTGGAGTCCCTGACTTTGAGTCAAAAAGCTCGTCTACACGAGAAAGGGCCTTTTCATAGTCTTCATTTGTTTTCAAAAGTCTATCGTATGACATTACACTTCCTCCGCAACTATTCCATCGTATTCTGCATGAGTTCCTAAGAATCTGATGAATACAGTCTTTGAACTGTAGTTCACCCGAACGATAAGCCTGTGTTTGTTTCCACATATATTGAATACAACTCTATTGTTCTTCAATATGCTGGCAGACCTGTATTCAGCCTTGATCTCCGCTGGATTTGACCATTGGGCTTTCACAGCCTCGGCAAACCACGACTTCAATGCCTGCTCCGTCTCAGGAACCTTTATCCAATAGTCACATAATGTCTTTCTGGCTATTATGTGCATTCAAACTCCTTTACCACTCTCCGTTCTATAAAAGAACACGCATTCAATATACTTCCCATTTTGGGAACAGTCAATGATTTTATAGTAGAGTTTTTCCAAGACAGAACCAGTTCAGAAAAAACATTGATAAAATCCATGCATTTGGATATCCTTGGCACACGTAAAAAAGAGGGGACTGTGGTTTTCAATTCACCGAGGCGAATAACATGGCAGATCAGTCTTTGAATATCAGAAACACACACGGAGAGATTCAAATTGTTGAAGGTTCTCTGTGGAAGAATATGTTCCTTTTCAGCATCCCACTTATGCTGTCCCAACTCCTGCAGGTACTCTTCAACATGGCGGATGTAGCCGTCGTGGGCAAATTCTCAAGCGCAGAGGCTCTTGGAGCTGTAGGCTCGACCACAATCCTGGTATCCCTGTTTACAGGTTTCCTCATTGGTATGGGAAGTGCAGTCAATGTCCGTGTTGCACAGCATCTAGGAGCTAGGGACAAAGCCCGCACATCAGCTTCTATCCGCACCGCATTTACAATCTGTCTTGCAACAGGCTGTATCATCATTGTGCTTTGTCTCCTCTCAACACGATTCATGCTTGAGCTTCTAGGTACAAAGGACGACCTCATTGAAGGTGCCGTACTATATTTTCGCATCTATGCGCTGGGTATGCCGGCTCTGGGTATTTTCAATTTCGGCAATGGAGTGCTCAGCGCAAACGGAGACACGAAGCGTCCGCTCGCATACCTCATGGTCGCAGGCATCCTCAACGTGGTCTTCAACCTGTTCTTCGTGATTGTCTGCAATATGGCGGAGGACGGTGTTGCACTAGCCAGCATCATAACCCAGTATGTATCTGCTGTGTTGATTCTGATACACATGGGACGACAGCATGACGACTGCTCCTTCCGCTTTCAGGATTTGAAAACAGGAATAGACAGAACTGAGGAAAAACGTCTTCTAGGCTTGGGGATCCCAGCAGGGCTCCAACATGCCATTTTCGCCATCGCAAACCTCTTCATTCAAAGTGCCGTGAATTCATTCGATTCCGTCATGGTCGAAGGAAACGCAGCCGCCGCCAATGCCGATTCCATCATCTACAACGTCATGGCTGCATTCTATACCGCCTGCTCCACCTTCATGGGACAAAACCTAGGAGCTGCAAAACATGACCGTGTGCTGAAAAGCTACTTCATAGGTATAGCATACTCCTTCCTAGCGGGTGCGGTGCTTGGCGGTGCCTTGTATCTTTTTGGAAGAGAGTTCCTGTCCCTGTTCGCCAATGACGAAGCCGTCATCGAGGCAGGACTCCAACGCACGCAGATCATGTGCTTCTCATATGCCTTCAGTGCCTTTATGGATTGTTCGATTGCAGCCTGTCGCGGCATTGGAAAAAGCTTTGCACCAACGGTCATCGTCATAACGGGCTCCTGCGTGTTTCGTGTTATATGGATCTACACCGTATTCGCCCATTTCCATACCATTCCGTCCCTGTATCTGCTGTACATCTTCTCATGGCTCATCACTGCGGTCGCAGAGATCATATGCTTTGTCGTCAACTACAGAAAGCTTGAAGCTAGCCTATAAAACAATCTATTGAAATCATACATATCATTTGATATATTATTTATAATAACAGATGATAGGCAGTTGCAATGGATAAACTTATTAGAACCATAAGACAAAGCGCAGGGATGAACCAAGAACAATTTGCAAAAGCTCTTGGTACAACGGCATTGTCCATCAATCGATGGGAGAATGGAAAAACGCAGCCAAATAGGATGGCGCAGACACAATTGTTCGAGTTCTGTAAGAGAAATGGTATAGACTTGTCCTACTTTATTGCAAAGCAAATAAAAAGAACTGCAGACGATGAAGGTCTGATTGTTTACCACGGCTCCAAGAAAGGGATAAATGGCAAGATTGCACCAACAAGCAGACAGTCATGTGACTTTGGCAAGGGCTTTTATCTAGGCTCAAATCCAGAACAGCCTTTAACCTTAATCTGCGATGAAGAAAAACCTATCATCTATACGATAAAACTCGATTTAACGGGATTGAAAGTCCTGAATGTCGAAATGGACCTTGAATGGGCAATGCTTATCGCTTATTACCGCGGATATATGGACGAGGAAAGAGAAAGCGAAGTCTACAAGAAATATGAGCGGATGGCGGACGGATACGATGTAATATGTGGTTGTATTGCCAACGACCGTATGTATAGGGTGATGAAGAGCTTCTTCGAAAAGGAAATAACAGACTCCGCACTTATCCACAGCCTTTCGTCATTGGATCTTGGATGCCAATATGTCTGCAAAACCTCAAAGGCATATGACAGACTTGAAATCATCAACAAGAAAGAATTGACACCCCTTGAACTGGCGATACTCCGAGACAGAAGCATAGTGAGAAGACAGGAAGGAATCGACCTTGCGGAAGAAATTCTATTGAAGTATCGCAGAGAAGGGAAATACTTCGATGAAATCCTGAGGGGTGAATAAAGATGAGCAACATTCTACAATCAGCGCTTTCCGATATGCAAGGCCAGCTTTTTGAAATGTCCATCGAAAAGAACTTGGACAGCGAAACCTTTGCAAAGACATTCATGCTATCTGATATCGCAAAAGACCTTGACTCAGAATTCAACCACATGCAATGGGCGGGCAAAGAGTACATTATGGAACGTATTCTTGATGAACTCAAAGACAAATTGAAAACCGGCGGAGAGATATACGACAGGGAAACAATGTATTGGATGGGATATGTATATCGAAGATGGAATTATTATACCGGTGAAAGCAGTAAGGAAGTTTATAAACAAGCACCTGCAAAAACTATGAGGATAACCTATTTTCCATACCATACAATGAGTGTGGAAATGGCGATAGATAGATTGAAAGAATCCTATCAAGAAAAACATAAGAACTGAATGAACCTCTTCTACAACGAAATAACTCCTCAACCGTTGAATTTTAAGGTAAGTTCCCGGGGGAGCAAGTAAAGTCCCGATCCAAGGTA
>OQVQ01000128.1_pt1 | contig 35561 bp, 20 predicted proteins | sample 1691491 | NCBI WGS metagenome assembly OQVQ01 (sample SAMN03418252, study PRJEB22391) | human gut metagenome | biome: human-gut; feature: organic feature; material: feces | host: Homo sapiens | place: Tanzania | collected 2013-01
GAAAGTAATATTGTTATCTTTCTTGTCTACAAGAAGTTTTCCTTTCTTAGGACTATCAGTAGTACCATACCACATGTCACCCATATCAACACTGCCATTTCCAAAGTTGTCTTTCATTAAGGAACTTGCAGTTAAAATGCTATCATCTGTCTGCTGTAAGTCTTCCTCTTCTACAGATACAGAAGTGTTATCTTCATCTAAATCTACATCCTTGCTAGGTTTACTTTGCTTTATATCATGGATAGTTGTTTGGGAATTAATCTCTCCATTTGTTGGATTATCTACTTGAACAGTTTTGTCATTAATCTCTGAGCCTCCGTTTTCATCAATATCAGGGAAAACAAAGCTGTCATCTAGAGCATTTACATCATCCTTACTATTTGGTACCTTTTCATTATCAACCTCATTAGTATTCTTTTCAGCAGCCTCCTTTGCTTCATCTTCCACCTTTTTAGTTTCTTCTTCTTTCTTCTTCTTTTCTTCAGCTTCTCTCTGCAATCTTTCCTTTCTTGCCTCTACAATAGAAGCATTCCTTTGATGACCTAAACTCTCCATGGTAGAAAGAAGATACTCATATTCGTCCTTAGTTTTCTGATCTAAGTCTTTGGAATCTATGAGTTCCTCCAATTTTGTTTCTAATTCTGTTCTGCTATTAGATGCATATCTTAAGGCTATAAGACCAGCCCTTATAGCTTGTTTATCTACATCTGAATAGTCAGAAGTACGGATAATAGCTGCTGCATCCTCATCAAACTTCAGCATATCATAGTAAGGTTTGATAGCATCTATCTGATCTGGATGGTCTTCCATATAAGCATCCATAAGGTCAGTATTAGTACTAAGGATTTCATCTTTGAATAGTTTAGGCTCATTTTCTCTATCTATATAAGCACTCTCTATCTTACCATAATGTTCCTTGATTTGTCTCTGAACAGATTCAGCAATAGCATCTCTTTCTCTTACTCTGCTTACTGCATCAAGATAGGTAGATGCTAATTCTTTGTTATTTATTATCCTGTTGTATGCAGTTTTTGCATCTTCAATTCTTGTTGCAAGGGTACTTGCATCAGCTATCTTTTGCATAGCCTCTGGATCTTTCTGTTCCAATGAGGACTTAATATTATCTATAATAGCCTTTCTTCCTTCGGAGAAATTACTTATATTATCATTATTAAGAACATAAGCTAAATCTCTTATATCAGAATTTAATAAACCCTCTTGACTAAAAGTATTTGTTCCAATACCTTTATTCATCTCAACTTTATTTATTTCCTTTCTCTCCTCAGTAAATTGCTTTTTCTCCTTTTCAAGGGTTTTCAACATGAACTTCTGAGACTCAAGTAACTTCTTCTGCTTCTTAATTTTATCCTCTATTGTATTATCTGTAAAGTCAACCTTGCTCTGTTTCTCCAGTACCTTTATCTTCTTCTCAATATAGCTGTTGGCATTATTGAGTCTGTCAATCTCTTTCTGTACCCTGTTGATTTCTCTTTCCCTTGCAGCAATACCTCTCTTCTTAGCTTGGTCAGTACCATATCTCAAACTATAATCAGGAGTAAATATAGATTCAGTATCTGTATGACCAAGACCTAACTCATCTTCAATACTCTTTAGTCTCTTCTGATAGTCATCTGTAGCTACAAGATTATACATTAATATATTTTGTACCATTGGGTTTTCTTTCATAAGTTTAGGACTCTTAGCAAAGATACTCTGTATCTCTGCCATCTTATCCTTCATATCCATAAAGTACTTAGCATTCTTCTGTAATCTATTTGCAGCTTCCTCTCTGGCATTCTTATCTTCAAGGATAGACTTATTATCCTTATCTCCAAGAGCCATGTCTATCTCATTATCAAGTTCTTCCTGTGAGAGAGTGCCTTCTGCAAGACCTTGAATAGTGTGCATATTATCTTGGTAGAGTTTACTATTAACTCCACCACCTATGTTCTCCAAGCTATTCAAGGCATTGATAAGAGTGAAGCTGTTATACAGCTTATTATCCTTATAGTCAAGTATTGAGAAAGGATTCTTTACAGTAACTGGACTATCATAGTTATTCAATACAGATATTATCTTAGCAGCATCATTAATTTTATCCTTGTTGGCTGATACTACAGTATTGATTGCTTCTACTGTTCTGTCCAAAGCTCTGTCTTTCTCCTTAGCATCAGTATAAGCATTAAGCAGTGGGTTCATAAGAATAGAACTTGCTCTTTCTGCCAGATTCAGCTTATTACCATAACTATCTTTGCCATTTACTACAGCCTTCCAAGCATCCTTAGGACGATATACAGCATTTGGATTTATCATTGTTGTAGCTACAGGAGAAACCATTCCTATGAATCCCTCATAAAGATTTTGTCTATCAGTAAGACCATCAATACCTTCTGAGAATCCTGCAAGCATGTTGCCAAGGAAGCTATCTACTGTACTATCATAAGCCTTAGGGTCATAGTTCTTTCTAATGTAGTTATCAAACATATTATTACCTACACCTCCTGCAAATGAAGCATTGATACCATCAAGATACTCATCTGCAAAGCCACCACCAAGTTGTTTCAATAATTCCTTTCCTAATTTCTTGCCAGATGCATATTTTACAGTATTACCAGCTTTGTCTACAACTCTCTTGACTCCACCACTTTCCACATCAGCAATAATGTTCTTATTGATGGTTTCATCAAAAGCTCCTCTCATAGCACCCTTAGCTATCTTGAACTTCTGAATACCTGTAGTAATAGGAATATTTTTGATATAGTCCATAATGAAGTTAGCACCATAGGCTTTAGCAGCAACTTTAGCAGCTTCAAGTTCATCCTTCTTATGGAGTTCCTGTAATTCCTTTTGCTTAGCTCCAAGAAGTTGATTGATATATAACTGCTTAGCCTGAGCCTTAAGAGTAGCATCACTCAAAGGAAAAGCACTTGTACCTTCTCTATTACCTAAAGCAACTCTTCTTGCATCCTTAGCCTTAAGCTGATTGTAGAATGCATTAATACCTGCTTTAGCCTCCTTACTATTGTAGTTGATGGATTGCATATATTCAGAAAGCTCTCTTCCAATTTGGGAATTGATTTTCTCCTTGGCACTCTCCATTTGTTCATCAAAGGTTCCCATAGCTTCAAGCTGTGCACCTTCAAGACCAGTAGTAGCTGCAACAAATATATCATTGGTAATTGTTCCCAACTTGGATGCAGTCTGCATGGCTTTAGCAGAAAGACCAAATCCTTTAAGGGCAGTCTTACCTGCCCAACCAATAGTCTTACCAGTACCACCAGTAAGAGCAGTTTCTGCTACACCTGCAAGTATATGACCACTTTGCTTAGCACCCTCTTCTGCTGTATCCCAAGATAAGAAGTCTGGAACATAACCATAAGCTCTTACATTTACATCCTCAGATACACCACCTCTTTCCTGTATAGCTTTTATCTCAGTAGGAGAGAAAGTATTGTATTTATATACATTATTCCAGTATGCAGGATTAGTCCAGATATTAGTGTTCTCCTCATAATCTACAATATTACCCCTCTTGTCATAGATAGGTTTATCTGGATCCTTACCTTGGTTAAGGATAGCCATTCTATCAGTATTTAACAAACTTCCTGCATTAGCAAAGAGTGCTACATTAGAACCTATATCAGACCAAGCAGTAGTAATGATTCCCTTTAGAGTATTACCAGTCCATTTGCCATCCTGTGCTTCAGCTACCTTATTCTGCATGTTCATTTCTAAGTACTGGTCGGCAACAGCTTCACCATATCTTGACTTTAAGGCAAGATATTTTGAATAATCTTTCAGCTTATCCTCATTACTATAATCTCTCAACCATTTACTATTCTTGAATGCATCATAATGTGAGGATTTACTTGCTATCTTATCAAACTCATTAAGGGTTTTAGCTAAACTTTGCTTACCAGTATCATCAAACATTAGCATATTAGCATATATCATATCAGTATCTCCCTGTACAGCAGCCTCTCTTCTCTTTCTGGATTCATCCTTCAATTTTTCAAGAATTTCCTTATTCCTTTCTATATCCTTATTAAGAATGTTACCTGGTGTTTCTGCTGCTGATATTTTTCCTACTTGCATAAAGCCTTCTCCTAATGCATCTACATAAGGATTATTTATAGCTTTATCATAGGATCTTACAACACTTCCAGCAGCTTTAAGATTGCCTTCATATTTTTGCTTTAATTGCTTATCAGTAAGATATTCCTGATTATTAAGCAAATCATACATACCATCTACATCAAGGAACGTAGCTAACTCATTGAAGTTAGGTTCTTTACCAAGTTGATTCTTGAAGGTATCAGTTACTATCTTAAACTTAGTTTTGTCATTTCTCATATTAAAGGATTCCTCTGTACCATCATTATTGAGGTTAAAGTCATCCAGTCCAAAAGTGTTTATGTACTTCTGATTCATATATAATATGTTGGCTGCTTGCCTTCTTTTCATAGGATTTTTATAAATGCTTAGCTTATTTGCATTAGCTTGCATAAAAGTCTCCCTCTCTTCAGGAGATAAAGTATTAAGACCTTTCAGTCCTCTTAACCCTTGTAATCTTCTTTCTGGCATAATCTATCTATTTTAATTTTATTTGCAAATTTACTATATTACTTAAATGCACTTCTATATTTTATGATGACTATTATTTAAACTAATGAACTTACTGAGTGGATTATAATCATATCCTATTATAAGAAAAGAATATATTACTTTCAAATTAAAACTTTTACCCTATATATTCTGTGCAAATATATCAATTTGAAAGCATTCACAAAGTTTAACTGAAATAATGTACTCAAAATGAAGGTATTTGTGTAGAAAAGCTTAAATTTACAGACTTTAAGAACTAAATAACGAAAATTTAACTTAAACAAAAGGAGAATTCAATATGCAAGAAAGGAGAAAGGGTAGTAGTATGCCTACTGCAAGTGAGAAAGCAATTTGGACATTATATCATTGGGGTGCTATATTTGCTCCTATAGGCATAATGCTTTCTCACTGGTACATATTTTATGTATTTAGTCAGAATAACTATGAGTTGATGCATTACTCACCTGCTAATGAAATATGTATAGCTTGGATATATACAATACTGTATTTGGTTGTACCTATAGTATTGCTACCAGCAAGTTATCTGTTCAGATGGTGCAATCTTTTCAGGATACCCTTTATTTACTTTATATTTATTAATGTAGAGAGGTGGTATTATTGCTCTTGGTTCTGTACTAATGATATGGTGGGTACTCACTATATCCTTATATACTGTATTATTTGCATGTATGGTTTGGAGCTAATTGGATTAGCTCTTAAGCATCAAGAAGACATCATTAGGAGTATTAAGCTTTTTAGAATTCATCTCTTAAGAAGAACTAAAAGAATGTTTGCCAGTAGTCCTGTTAATGATAATATGTGTGATGAGATTATTGATATAATTGAAAAGAAACATGCCTAATGGATTTAAGAAAACAATTTTTATGTAGTGCCTTAGATAGATTTAAAGAGATGATTACCAATGGAGATTGCTCTAAGGCTGATATTACTTATTTTTGCAATCTATCTAAATATGAATTGGATAGAAGAGGAGCTGCTATAGACAAGAAAGGATGGCTTACAAAGATAGAAGCCAGTCAAATGCTTGGAATTAGTACTTCCACCTTTGACAGAATGATTCTTAAAGGTGTATTACCAAGAGGAAAGAAGATTATACATCAAAAGAATTTAGTGTGGAAATGTGATGAAGTTGAGCAATTAAAACATATAATGTTGCTCAATATAAAAAGTTGATATATAATAGGTTGGGTGTAGAGCTTGAGCAATGTTTATTGTTCAAGCTTTTTTGTTATATCTTTGCTACAGTAATCGATTACAAAGTGTTTTTAAATCTAATATTTAATTGCTTAATAAAGATTGTATCATGGATATGACAAATGAGAAAGTCATAGAGAAGAAAGTCTATGAGGATAAGAAGAATGATTTTGCATCTAAAGGTGTTGCAGGCACCGCCCTTGGTTTGGGTATAGCAGGCACAGCTCTTGGTGTATTACCTTGGCTTACAGGTAATGGTAGTCGCAGTATTTTTGGTTCACTGGGTAATGGTATGCCTGATAATGTGAATATCAATACCTATGGTGGTGTGACTACAAGTAATACTGCACCTACAGCCCTTGATGTAATGGAGAAGGAATGTGCAGATGAAGTAAAGTTGCTTACTGATATGTTCACTATGAAATTGAATACTCAGCAACAGATGTATGACCATCGAGAGACAGACATCAGTGAGAAGTTCAGTATGTGGAAAGGCTTTGTAAGTGCTTTAGATGCAGAGAACAGAAGAAGTATGGAGGCAGAGTTTGGTCTCTATAAGTCTCAAAGGGATGCTAAAGACCAGTTGAAGGATGCTATGGTAGCTCAGGGATTCTCCCTTTATAAGGGTCAGCGTGATGGCTTTGATGCTCTTAATGAGAAGTTTGCAGCAAAGTTCAATGAGCTTGATAAGGAAGTTGCAGTCTTGAAGGCTACCCGTCCATATCAAGATAAGTTGTTGATGGATTATACTGACAAGAAGACTTGCACCTGCATTAGAGGACAGCTTGTATTGCCTAATACTCCTGTAATCAATGGCTATGGAAGCTATAATGCTTGCAACTGTGTGAGTAGTGCAACACCCACCACTGGTGCTTAAGCAGAAAGCTTCTAAGAAAGGAGCAAAGAGAAAATAAGATTGGTGAGAGATACTGCTAAAAGGTATCTCCACCTTTTCAAAATTAGTATTATTTTTTAAATAGATGTTAGTATGAATTTTGCAGCAGACCCTATATTAGGAGGACAACCAAGTCAGCAGGATACACTCAGTCAGATGAATGAGTGGGCACAGAAGTTTGCAGAGTTACAGAAACAGAAAGGCAGCTTCAATATGCAACCACAGCAATCCAAGACTCCTACATGGGATGAGATAGATAAGATAATGGATGGTCTTACTGAATCCCAGAAAAGTTATCTTAATCAAGATCAAGACTTTGTGGAGAGTTATCAAGATGTAGCCAATATTCTACAGAGAGAAGAACTTAGGATAATAAGACCTCTTGTTGAGCAGACTAAAGATGGGAAGGAAGCTTTGGATAAGCATCTGTCCCTTATCAAGAAACTGAAGAAGAATGCTTTACAGGAAGAAGACAAGAATATGGCTTTATGGAAAGACTATATAACAAATCATAGTGACAAGACATGGCAAGAATACCTTGAACTTGTCAAGAAAGGAGGCTCTAAATGAATATATCTGCACTTAAAGAGAAAATACTTAGTAGCTTAGATACTTGGTTTAAAGAACGTGTTGATGAAATGGTAGGTGATAATCCTACATTAGCAGTATCTTCTATTTATATCAAGCGTGGATGTCATAACCTCCTCAATAAATATGAAGGAAAGATAAGTCAGAGCATAGATAATGCTGCTTTATTTCTTGCAGATGAGAATGGAGACATCAATACTAACACATTGTTTGCCGATGTAATGGAACTCTTTAAAGGACTTGAAGACAATACATTTGATATAGGATTGGTTCAAGGTGTAGTAGGTAAGGGAAGAATTTCCATAACATTGCCTGACAATCTCTTTACTAACATCATATTTGGTAATAAGAAAACTATCACATTCAACGAAAATGACTTCTTGGAATTGAAGGCTTTGCTAGTTGAATAATAAATACTTAGAGATATGGAACAGAAAGAAATAATGGATATGTTTGATAAGCTCTATACCAAGATGAGCACATCCAGTGACCCTAATAATATGCATATCTTTGGTAATACTATGAAGAGTATGTTTAAAGATATGATGGAATTGAGACCAGATGTAGCTCAGGAATATCTTGATAAACTTGAAGCTATCAATTGGAAGAATTACCTGTCTAAGAAGGAAGCTATAACCATAGTAAATAGTATGGAACCTTCAGGAGGTTGGGATGTTTCAGAATGGGACAGATGTATGAAGAATCTGGATTTCCGTACAGAAGATTCCCCTTATTATAATAAGTGGGCTATGTTTGTTGCAATGAATATGATTTACTCTGATAGTGCAACTACTATAGCTAAAATAGCAGGTAAGACCCCTTCAGAAATGCCAAGAGAAGAAATGTTCAAGGCTGTACATTGTCTTGCTTTAGACAAACTAAAGGATAAAGATGGTATGTTTGACATACGAGCATACTTTCATGTATAAAGAATTTACATCATAAGATTTACTGTTTGTGTTAAGGAGGAGATTCTAATAAGAGTCTTCTCCTTTTTATGTTATATTAGTCAGTTGATTTAGATTGAATTAGGGAAAATGTTAGATACCATATATTGATTACTTCTTTTGTTATCTTTGCAAATAAAGAAAATAAAGAAATATAAATATGGCATGTAACGCAATAGGTGGATTTCCATCACAACAATTATCCTTTAGTAAGAAAGGGAAAGCATGGAGGCAAAAATGCGTGGATTTTGGAGACAACCATAGCTTACTTCATTATCATTTGACCAGAAAGTCTGTTGCTGCAATGAAGATAAACAAAGACTTGATTAATGGTCAGATACACATGAGTGACTTGAAGTTATACCTTAATCCTTATGGTATTGATGCATCCTTTATTCCAGATAACATACAACATTATCCTATTATTAACTCTAAGTTGTCAGTACTTAGAGGTGAGGAATCCAGGAGATTGTTTGATTTCAGAGTTGTAGTTACCAATCCTACTGCTGTCTCAGAGATGGAAGAGGAGAAGAATAATAAGGTAAATACGATGCTTCAGCAGTTAATGATGGATACCTCTATGAATGAGGAAGATTTTAATCAAGAACTACAGAAGCAGTCTGGCTACTTTACTTATGAGTATCAAGATAAGAGAGAGGTAAGAGGTAATCTCTTGCTTAATCATTATATGAAGGAACTGGATATTCCCCAACTCTTTAATGAAGGTTTTGTTGATGCTTATACTCATGGTGAAGAGGCATATCTATGTGATATTGTAGGAGGAGAACCTTATATAGAAAAGGTTGACCCTATAAAGATGAGAGTTATCAAGTCTGGTTATTCCAATAAGATTGAGGATGCTGATATGATAGTCCTTGAAGACTATTGGAATCCTGGAAGAATTATAGATACTTATTATGATCAGCTTACTAAGAAGGATATAGAATCCTTGGAGACTACTCCCAATAATATGAATGGTAACTATACTGACTCCTTGGATAACATTGATGCCAGATATGGCTTTGTACCCAATATTAATGTAAATACTACAGCTGGTGATGCAGTATTCAATCCTCTTACTCTATTTGATGATACTATTGACACTACATACTTACCTTATGATATGAATGGTAATGTAAGAGTGCTGAGAGTATATTGGAAATCAAGGAGACAGATAAAGAAAGTAAAGAGCTATGACCCAGAGACTGGTGAGGAAGAGTTTAACTTCTATCCTGAAACTTATCATTGTGACCCTTTAAAGGGTGAGGAGGAACAGACATTCTGGATTAATGAAGCATGGGAAGGCACTAAAATTGGTACTGATATATATGTAAATATGAGACCAAGACCTATTCAGTATAATAGATTAAGCAATCCTTCAAGATGTCACTTTGGTATTATTGGTAGTATCTATAGTACAAATGGTGATGTTCCTTTCTCTCTAGTAGATATAATGAAGCCTTATGCTTATTTCTACGACATTATCCATGATAAGCTCATTAAGCTTCTTGCAAAGAATATGGGTAAGATAGTAAGATTAGACTTTGCTAAAGTACCTAAGGGATGGGATGTAGATAAGTGGCTCTATTATATTAATGTGAACAGCATAGCTGTAGAGGATAGCTTTAAGGAAGGCAATATTGGTGTAGCAACAGGTAAGCTTGCTGGTGCTATGAACAATGCTTCTTCTGGCGTTATTGATGCCTCCTTGGGTAATGAGATTCAGCAATATATTAACCTTTTGGAATGGATTATTAATAAGGTAGGTGAGATGGCTGGTATCTCAAGGCAGAGAGAGGGTCAGATTTCCAATAGGGAGACTGTTGGTGGAGTAGAGAGAGCTACCTTACAATCTTCTATGATTACAGAAACTCTTTTCTCTATACATGACAGTGTGAAGAAGAGGGTACTTGAATGCTTCTTAGAGACAGCTAAGATAGCTATTAGAGGCAGAAAGAAGAAGTTTGATTATATTCTCGATGATGGAAGTAAAAAGCTGATGGAGATAGATGGTGATGAGTTTGCAGAATGTGACTATGGTCTTGTAGTAGATAACAGCAATGGTACTCAGGAACTTAATCAGAAGATTGATACCTTGGCTCAGGCAGCTCTTCAGAATCAGGCTCTTGACTTCTCTACTATTATGAAGATATATACTACCAAGAGTACTGCTGAAAAGACTAGGATGGTTGAAAATAATGAAAAGCAAAGAAGAGAAGAAGCTCAGCAGCAACAGCAGCAACAGCTCCAGTTACAGCAGGCTCAGTTACAACAACAGGCTCAGCAGGCACAAGCAGAAATTGAACTTAAGTATAAGATGCATCAAGAAGAATTAGAAAACAACTTGTTGGTTGCACAGATAAATAGTAAGGCAGAAGCTGACAGATTGCAACTGGTTGGTGGTTCTGATGCTATGACTATGGAACAGAAGCTTAGTCTTGAAAGAGAAAAGCTTTCGGAGAATGCAAGACAGTTTAATGAGAAACTTGCCCTTGATAAGAAAGCACAGGCTGATGATGCTAGACTTAAAGAACAACAAATTAAAGCATCTATCAAGAAGAGTACAAGTAAGAAGTAGAAGTGTATAACATATAAAGAGTAGAAGTTATGAAATTAGTAACTATTGAGGCTTTCCAATTGAAGGTAGCTGATGAAGCTTTACTTATAAAGCCTATAAGAAAGCTATTTAACCAAGACAGAAGTGCATCAAAAGAGCAATTCTATAAGCAGATGTCTTATCTTTACTTTATGGTAGATCCTAGAAGTACTTACTCTTATATTCTTAATGAGGAAGAGAGGGCTAAGGCTATCATAGAGCAAGAGGGACTAGAAAAGGATTTTAAACCATCTCCTTTATTGGAAGAAGCCATGGCAATATATAAGAAGCATACAGTAACTCCTTCACAGGAGTTGCTTAATGCTGCTTTAAAGGCAGCACATACTGTAAGTGAGTTTTTGATGAGAGATGATATTCTAGATATGGAAGATGATAAAGGTAAACCTAAATATCAAATCTCTTCCATAACTTCTGCATTGAAGAATGTAGAAGGCATAGTATCTTCTCTACAGAATCTACAGAGGAAGGTGGAGAGTGAACTTAGTGAGCAAAGTAAGGCTAGAGGTAGTCAAGAGTTAACAATATTTGATGAGGTAGATTAAACAATAAGGATTATGAAAGCAGGTGGTTTACAGTATGATATTATTTATTTAGATATATTGAAGAGTGGTGTTTTGTTTATTGTATCTCCAGATAAAGAGACTTTCCTAAAGAATATTTCAAAAGTTATTCACAAAGAGGTAGTTGACAAACAACATCAAGAAGAACTCATAAGAGATTTAGTGGATTGTTTTTCTAAGGATAAGGTATTATATCCAGGTACAACATTTGAAACCTTCACCTCTAATGGTACTCAGTACTTAGTTGTTGTATTGCGAGAAGATTTAAATGATTCTGATAGCACACTTGTACATGAGATGTATCATGTTATGCATAAACTCTTCAAGGAACGTGGTATTGAGGATGAAGAAGTGTTTGCTTATACTTTAGAGTATCTATTCTCTAAAGGAAAAGAATTTTTTAAAAAATTCAGGAAAGAAAACAGCCTTCATAATGATAAATAATGTAACTTTGCGGAGAGTGAATATGAAGTAGAAGTCCTAGATGGTATAGGATGTTCTAGAATCGGAATTGTAAAACTTGATAATATGAAGAAGTTAGTATATTTTATATTAATAGTAGTCTTTGGTTTTAGTTGTTCTAAACAAACTAAAATTGAAAATGAAGACTATGAATATGTATATATAGACCCAGATAGTGTTCCTTTAGATTACTCCTATGTAGATTCTTTAGACTCTGTATATCAGGAAACAAGAGCATACTCCTATAAAGTTTATGGGGATAGTGATATGATGGATAGGATTGTAACAGAAGGACTTCCAGATAGTATAATGAGAAGGAAAGATTCTATTGAACGATTAAGAGAATAAAATTATGCCTATAAAGGATGATTCATTAGTAGCTCAATATTAAAGTAATTAAATAAAAACTAAGTTATGAAAAAACTAATATATGTATTTGTAATATTATTTTTTGTGATAGGATGTTCTCATAAAGGAAAGACAGTACATTCTGATAATGATTCTATTGTTACTATATATGATTGTGGTGAGGATCTAAAATTGAGTTTAGATAGTTTCAATATAGTAAAGGACTCTTTTGTATATTGTAAGGAAGAGGGGCTATGGATGACAAAAAAACTATATTGGTTTAACTATCAATGTCCAGATTCCATAATGGTAGCTTTCACAAGGAATGGCAAGTTTGAAGATTCTGTTGTTGCTTATAGAAGGGGTGTCATTAATAATGATAACAATTCCCCTGCCTATGTTTTTTACTCTGTTGTAGGAGATTCTTGGATTTATGATATAAAAGGTAACTTTATAGAATTTAATCGTTCAAAGTTTCCTCATTCAGGAGATGATTGTCAGTATGAACCTTAAATAATAATTAGTATGGGAGAGCCGAGATTTAATAGAAATAAAAGGTATGTAAATAAAAAGGGTCAAAAGTTTGGCAAGGGAGTATGGGAAGGCTATGGTAGAGTGATTTTTCCTGGATGGGGGGATTTTGATAGAGACAATAGAACTATAACCCAATATAATTCTGATGGAACTAAAACTGTTTTCTCATGGGAAGATTGGCAAGATAAGCAAACCAAAGACCATGAGTTGAGAGTGCTACAGAATGACAGGAAGTATGGTATTCCTTATATTCCTTCTAAGAAAATGACTATCAGTATTGATTCTAATAGCCCAACCAGAAAAAATGCAGGAGCAGTTTTTTCAGAAAATATGTTAGATTCCATAGCCTCTAATGCAAAGAAAGCAGGATTGTCCTTTAGCACTGCTATAGGTATGGCTGCACAGGAATCAACATTAGGTCATGCTCCTAGTAGAACTACAGGTAAATCTATGCTTCCTTGGTTATATTCCCTCAATGGTACAGCATCTAAAAATAGAAGTGCTGCATCTAAGATTTCTTATAAAGATACCCAAAGCCCTTCTTTACTTATATCTAATTGGAAAGTAATTGCGGAGAATCCATATTATGATTATCAGTATGATGGTCAAGGAAACTTATTGAGTATTCCTAAAGATAAAGACTACTATTACAATTACTTTAATTCTTCAGTGAGAAAAGGAAATAACTATAAACTTGAGGACGTATCTCCTTTATATAAAGGTTTTAAATCTTACAAAGAAAATCCAAAGGGATATAATCATGGTGATTCAGATTACCCTAACAAAGTAAAGGCACAAAGCCAAGAACTTGTAAACTACAGTCCAGAGATTAAAAGCTATATGAAAAAACATAATTTACATGATAAAGGAGGTTATCTTAATAATACTTGGGACTCTCTATCCTTAGCAGATAAAGCAGAGATGATTAAGGTTGCTGTTGCTAATGATATTATTACCTTACCAGAGATAAGACAAGCTTATAATAAGTTTGCAGAAGGAGGTGGATTAAATGATGATGATGCCTTAACTAAATTGGGAGGTTTTACTTCTCCAACTTTAAATGTAGAGCTTAAGCAACAAGAAATCACAGGAGAGATAGCTGCACAGAAACCACAAATTAGTGCTCCTTCTGAAAATGTTGTCAATGTTAATAACAGAAATACTGATACTGAAACAGCTTTTAGGAATTATCTTGATAGCCCTATCATAAAAACAAGATTAGCTAAGCAGTATGGTTCAGACCAAGTAGATACAAAGTTACAGGAGATGAAAGACAGGTTTAACAAAGCATCTATTACAGAAGGTGACTTTGGTCATTCCTATAATATTAGAGGAAATATATATATAGATACAAATGCTACTACTCCTTGGATGAGCAATAAGTTTGCTAAGCCTATTATTGTATCCCATGAATTAGCACATACTATGTATCCTATTAATGATTTTAATGTTGGTAGGTCTACTACATACTTAAATAAGATTACACCTACTGTAAAAGGCGCACAGAACATTTATAGAAAAGAAGATGTAGGAAAAACTACAGATAGCTACGAAGATTCTAATTTAGGTCATGATAAGCAAGACTATGAAAAAGCAGCTATGGTATATGAAGTTAGGGAGCACATGAGGAAATTAGGACTATGGGATTATACCAGTGGACAAGAACTAACACCTGATATGTGGCAAAAATACAATAGTATATATAAAAGAAATAGACTTGGCAATTATACTAATGATGAGAATGCTGTAGATTCACTTAATAATTTAGCTCTTAATACTTCTCCTGTAATGGAAGAAGTTAACTATGCTGCTAATGGAGGTAAACTTAAGAAGTCTGGATATAGACCCTCATCCTTAATAAAAAAGAAAATATCCGATTGGGAAGGTTCTTCCATGAAAACCAATAGAAGCTTTGAAGCAGAGACTAAGGACTTTAACCGTGTAATTCCTGAAGAAATAAGAAGTAAATTATCTTCTCAGCAGCTTGATGCTTTGTATTCCTATGGTTATAATGTAGGTATGGGTAATCTTAAAGAAAGGGTAGTACCCACATTAACAGCCTATATAGAAGGTAAAGCCAGTAGAGAAGATGTTCAAAGATCTATGTGGGCTAAAAGAGACAATAAACTTAGAGGATTAACTGACAGAAGGAATGCAGAAAGAGAAATGTTTGGTGGTAATTATAGAACTAAGTTTACTGGTACAGGTAAACTTGGAATACATTTAGACCCTTCAGAATACACTATACCACAGGATTTCTTCGATAACTTTAATGCAGGAATTTCGTTTCCTCAAATGCAAATGCCTAATGGTATAGATGCTGATCCAGAGACCCTTTATAAAACTCCCTCTATTGATGAGACACTATTCTCAAAACCTGAGGTTACTCAAGAGGAACCAGTATATAATCCTCAGCAAGAGAGAATTGAAGGTTTAAAGAGAATGGGTACTGTTATGGGATTATTGGGTCAGAATATTCCTTTTGCAGGATTATCTGATACCAATACTCCAGGGTTGTTATCCTATGTAAACCAAATATATAATTCATAAATTATATAGAAAAAAGAAAGGTAGGAGGTTTCCCTTCTACCTTTTAAATATTATTTTTTAGTGTTTGGAGAATTTAATACTACTCATAATCTGACATATCAAGAAGAATTTCTAATTTAGATGCTATCTCTGTCATTCTTTCTTGAATTACACTTATCTCTGGGATTCTATGCTCATGCCCTTTCTTCCATGTAACATTCAATATACCCAAATCTTCACCCTTAGAAGTCTTCATAGCTCTCATGGCTAAGGCTGTACATTGATTCTCTTTAAGGATTCTTGCATAGCCAGCATCTACTTCTGTTACTTCATCCATATTAGAGAACCATTTGAATTTATTTTTCAGCATATAGCCAATAATAGGGAAGAGGTTGGTAGGAATACATTGGAAATCCTTATAGTTAAATACAACACCTTCTGCTGTATTTACAGATGGGAAGCTCTCATCATAGAATCTCTTATGATAACCTCCAATATATTTCTCTGTATTATGCATTAACTCAATGGTAACTACATCACAATGAAGGGCATCTCTAAGATAATCTGTTAACTCGTTAGCTTCCTCTTCTATTCTTGATGTTTGAGCATAACATTCCTTGTCTTTCTGTTTATTCTTCTTTTCCTGTTCCTGCATAGCTACCAGTACAGCATTCATTACTCTTTTCTGGGCATACATGGAGTACAGTATCATTGCCAATCCAACAATGACTCCTATGGATATAGGGTTTGGTTTCATTATAATACTTACTACCCAATCATATAAATCATCCCTTAAGAATAACTTGCCTAAGAATAAGGCTATTAAAGTACAGAGGATTATCTTGAAGAAGATACTCACTGAGTGGTCTTTTACTTCATTTAGTTTACTGAATCCTCCAAGAAATTCTGTGATTGCCTGTATCACATTAGAGATTTTTTCAAACATTACCTTTACTATTTACACATTCTTTACTGTTGTTCAAGGATGTCATAATGTCCAATGTGATATTTGTTACACACCCTACAGAAATAGGATGTCATTCCATATAATTTATGTTTTGAGATATACTTATCAGCTTCTTTCTCTGTTTCATAAGTTTTCTTACTTTTACCTTTAGAGGTATAGTGCTGTCTTGATCTAGATTTCTCAAAAGGTATCTTACAAATTCCCATATCAACAATATCTATCCTTTCATGCAAAGGTATATACATTATGTATAATTGTGAAGATATTAAGAAAAGTGCTAAGAATAGTTACTGTTCTTCTTAGGAATAGTACAATATTTTAAAGGTAAGAACGTTATTAAATAAAAAGAATTATCTATGAAGAATTCTTTATATCAATATTATAGTCAGAATCCTCTTAGTCTATATGAGGTTAGGAGACATTTCTTGTGGTATTTCTATTGTCAGAATCATAGTAGGAATGATGCAAGGAAAGTCTTGAAAGCTGTTGTTGTCTCTTCTAAAATAGGTAGAATAATAAATAAGTCTATACAAAAGAAACATGCACCTAATTATAGTGATTTCCTATCTGCTGTAAAAGGAATGCTTAAATTCTGGTTTTGTTCTAAAGAAACTTTAGTGTTAGCTACTATAGAAGCAATATTGAAATGGGATATAGTAGCTAACAAAAAACTGAAGTTAAAGACCCAGGATGAATTAAAGCAGGATACTCTTGAAGTACTTAAGAAGTATTTGGTATATAAAGAAGTACCTACAGATGATGTTCTTCCAATAGTAGCAACAGATGCATTCTCTGTATCTGTTGACTTGGATTCTACCAAGACTTCTTCTGATGATAAACCTTCAGAGGATACTTCTGAGTCTGAGGATACTACTTCTCTTCAGACATGGACTTTAGATGAATTTACCAATGAGTTTGGACCAAAGATGCAAGTAAAGGAATTTGCAAATAGTAAAACAGGAGATTTATTCAAAAGTTGTGTGTTTACTAAAGGTACTACTAGAACCTTTGTGTCTTTTTCTTCTAAGTTAGGTGAACATACTAAGAAAGAATTACTTGATATGAAGGATGAATTGATAGTTATGAAAGTGCAAAACGGTAAGTATAAACTTGCCAAGCACTATTATACATAGAAGAACTATAAGAATAAAGGAGAGTGATTAGCTCTCCTTTATTTATTAATGATTACTTGGAGTTGTTTCAAATACTTTGAATAATGAATCATTCTCACCAAATTCCATCAGTCTCTCATAGTCTTTGAAGAATGGTAAATCATACTTAATGATATTCCTTATATATTTATTTTCTCCCTTATGTGGTCCAGACTGAATTTCTGTAAGTATATCTCCATTAAGTAAGCCATTGAAGACATACATAAGAGAATTAAGAGTATTGATTCCTGCCATAGGAGAGTTCAAAATGGTAATAAAACTATTAAGCATCCAAGGTCCAGGTAATGATGCTTCAGTATCAAGAAGCATTCTCTTATTTTGATAAATCCACCATCTTCTCCAATATTCCTTTTTATGATCATCAGGTTCACCGAGTGCAAAGCTAAGCCCTAAAAGACTAATCCATACAATTAATTCTGCTCTAACTCTCTTGATATTTGCTTTTTGCATGTCATTTAAGTTGCTCCATTGAGTAGAAGCCCTAAACATAAAGGTAGCAAAGTCTTTCAAAAGCATTCCTACAGCATCAATCTTTTGTCTGTCTTCCCATACTTTCCAAGAACCATTATTCCACATTTCTTTAGTATCTTCAGACCTAACCATGTTCCAAAGAGTAGTGTAATAACCTTCTCTCCAATCTCCCAAATTATAATCAAAGTATCTGCCTCTAAATCTTCTACCATAGTGCCCTACCATCCATTGCCTAAAATTCATAATCATCCTACCTGCAACATACTGATGTATTAGACCTCTGTCTTCCTCATTCATAGCACCATGCATAGAGCTATTGACATATTTAATCTTTCCTTTTATTCTATCAATATAATCTTGGGTAATATGATTTCCAGCCAAATCAGTAACTCCCTGGATTAGCTTCAGTTTTGAATTTCCTTCTCCAATGGAAACCTTTTCAAAAGCATCAAAGAGACTTATCTTCTTACCATTCAGCAGTACTTTCTCCTTATGAAGAACGGCATACATAGGTAACATGTGGATATAGTATTCACCAATACCATAACCTATAAAACCGCAATCATGAGATATGAGATTTCTAAAGATATTTGAATGGTATCTCTTACTTGTCATATTTCCATAAGACTCAGACATTGGATCAAAAAGCCTTTGCATCAAAGTACTTTTATGATTAAGATTATTTGTTGCTAGTTCCATCATATCTCCCATGGTACCAGTTTCACCAAACAGCTTAGTTGCAGCCCATCCTAAATCAGTGAATCCAAAGAACTCACCACAACCTGCATCAATAAAGTTTTGCATTACTCCCATCAAGCCATTAGCTACTGCACCAAAGGTATTGAAAGCCAAACCATTGAAGGAAGTAAGTGCTCTGACAGAATCAAGCACCTTAACAATGCTTTTATGTTTGTCAAGCCATCCGTCAGAGTTTTTCTTCATACCATAGATATGTTGGTCAATAAAGCCCGTCATTACTGTGGAAACTCCGTTCCTCTCAGCATACTTATACAGTTTCTTTGTGATTCTGAGGGCAGCTTCATTTACAATTTCTGTCATCTTGTTAGGTGCTGCTGAAGGCTTGTCACCAACATAAGTAGCAAGTGCTTCTGCTGTGTCTCTGATATTCATCATGGAATCATAATTAATTGCAGAACCAGCATAGGCAGACATTCCAGAGGAGAAATCTCTCAAGAGTTCACCTTCCTCTACAGGATTTTGAAAATGTATAGGAACTTCTTTTTTGACAGTATTGTCATAATTACCATAGCCAAAGGTTACTTCCTCACCATTTATGACATTTGTGTTTCCATAGTCAGTATCATCTTCTCTAATAACAACTTTATCCTTAACTTTATTCCAAATAGCCCTTCCTACATCTTTACCACTTTTTGCTTCAACTATGCCATCTACCATATTTCGTCTAATCTGAGGAGGAAGATAATAATTTCTTGCATTGTCGGGGTAAAGGGTTTCTAACTCTCCCTTTATCTGCATCATAGTATCATAATACTCTTTTTGCTCAGGAGACCAGTCTCTTTGGAAATCTTCTTGCTTTCTATAGCTTTGGTTAGGCACTCTTTCTTTTCTTTTATTTATTCTATCAACAAGTCTTTCCTCTGTATTTTGTTCTATCCAGTCTTCTAAAGCTTGCTTAAAAGCAAATCCCTTAAACCCTTTTTTTGCTAAGTCTTTTATTTTAGCTTCTTTTGCAGAGTCATATAGTTCCCAATTAATGTCACTTATAATATGCTTTTGGTCTTCATACATAAACTTAGTATTAAAACCAGCCTTGAATAACTTAGCTGTAGCAACATCTATTCTTCTGCTATATTCACCCATGACTTTATCTCTTTCCAGCTCTTGGTTTCTGATAATGTTTCCTAAAGCATTAATATATAAATTGCTTGCTGTTCCTACACTATGTAACCACTTATCTGCCCAAGACACATCCTCAACAGCATTGTCCATAAGATTCTTTAACTGAGACTCTGTAATCTTTCCATTGAATGCTATTCTCAATAATTCACGTACATACCTTTCTGTCAAGTCATTGATAACATTATTCTTTTTATTCAGAAACTCTGTCAGTTCTTTGGCTCTTTCCTTAATGGTATCAATATCTGCCTGTGAAATATCTTCGTCCATTGCCAAGGTATCTGCTGCAAGTGCATTCACAATAGGAAGATATTGATTTATGATGTCCTTGGTTTTCTTTAAGGTTTTGAAGGCTTCAAATACCATACTTTTGGAGTCTCCTGTCTGGGGAATATTTAGGATTAGTTCATCCAGTTTCTGGGATGTATTAGCAGCCTCACCAAGAAAGTCAATAATACCTGCATGATAATGCTTAGTAGTAATTTCTTTTTCTATCTTTTTTACCATATCTTCCAACCTTCTTCCTTCCTCATTAGTTCCCTGTTCTTTATACAGTTCTCTAATTCTTCTAGTAAGTTGGATAATGATTCCATGGGTAGCCTTAGACAAGGAATTTATTTTATCATTAACTATATCAATTTCATCAATACTTATCTTGTTTTTCTTGTTCAGCTTGTGCAAGGTATCCTTAATAGCGGTCTCTGGATTATTTTGTTCCTCTGTTGTTATTATACCTTTTACTTGAGCATACAATGCATCAACATCAAGATTAAGCATTTGCTTGGCATGTGTCAAGGCTCTTGATATTAACCTATATTGCTCCTGTGTCATTGAAGGCTGATTATGATTGTAGTCATCCAATGCCTGTGCAGCATCCTCAATAGAGCCAAAAGCATTTACAATTCTCTGTACTTCTTGGGATTGGGAGTCTAGATAGAATAGTGCCAAGGCATCTCTTTTAAAAGTGTTTTTAATTTCTATTCTTCTTAAATTCTTGAGCTGCTGTGCCAAGTTAGAATTGTTTGCAGAAAACATACCTTTCAAATCAGCGGGAATGGACTTTAAGTCCACTCCTGCTTGATTTAATACTTGCTGATATACTTCCCATGCTTTTAATTTCTGTTTAGCTATAATAGGAATGGTATTTGTATATTCCGTTTTATCCTGTACTTCTATAGTATATACATTTTCACCTGTAGGTAATAGGTGCTCTTGTACACTGGCAACAAGTCCCTTATGAGTATCATTAAAGTGATCTACTTTATTTAATACAGCTTCTGCATCTTCATAAGTAATCTTTTTGCCATTTCTATCAATAGCACCTATTCTTTCCTGCTCTTCTCTAATGTTGCTGATTTCACCTATAGCCTCATCCCATCCTACAAAGTCAACAACATCCTTGACATTGAACTGACCTTGTGAGTTCTTCTTATACTTAGGAGAACCATCTTGGTTTACAGCTTCTTCCATTTGCTTCTCTGTATTTGTAACATAAGTTGCATATACCAGGTTTGCAAATGGTCTGGGATATTTATATTCTTCCTTATTTAATAAGTCTATGTATAACCTAGAGTCCACCTTCTTGCCATTGGAGGTGGTTACTTTAGGATACATTTCACACATATTTTTACTCATACTTAACAATACTTTTTAAATTCTTTAATGGCTTCTTCTGCATTCAGATTTAATCCTTTATGCTTAAATACATTCTGTAGGAATCTCGTGAATATTTCTGGATTATCCTTTATTTCTCCAAACTTCTTTAGAGCATTTTCATTAGTAAACTTAGGATTCTGCATCATCAGAAGATTAACAATCTCAGTGACTTTATCTTCCACTTCAATATTAGGCACCAAGTTTTTGTTACTATCTTCCTCAACACTTTCCTCTAGAGAACTCTTCTCCTTAATCTCAGAGGCATTCTGCTGTATATCTAAAGCATCACTTACTTCTTTTGTAACATCAGATATCTCATTTATAGGAGTTTTGATTTCCTCAATACTTATCTCCAAGTATTCACCATTGTTACCAAGTGGCTTCATCAATTCAAAGACAAGTTCTTCACCTTTATCAGAGGTAAGATGCCAAAGATAAGTATTGTTATTTGCCTTAGTTTTCATATAAGAAATACCTGCAAGGTCAGTAATATCCTTTGGTCTATAGACTGTTAATCTGTTATGCTTAACATCTACATTATAGTGAGTATCCTTGCCTCCCTTTATAGGAACCAACTTGTTGTTTTCCCAGTTGTTTCTAATAAACTGATCAATAACCAAGTTATCTGCTACAGTAGGGAAATTTCTATATGTATCAACATAGGTAGCATTACCACTCTTACTCTTTAGCTTTTCCTTTACATAGGTAGGAACCAATGCCATGAAAGTCTTAGGAGAGAATCCAATACCTGCTCTAAAGAAACTATAGTTAAACAGCATCTGAGAAAGCTCTGGGTCTTCCTTATGCAAGTCAATCCAAGCACTGCGAAGTTCCTCCTTTTTCTGTTCATCCATACCAGTGATATTAATTATAAGATATGGTCTTCCAGTCTTCTTGGAAACATTCATTCTAATAGCTTGAATCAAGGCATTATCAGGATAATTATCCTTAACCTTATCAAGTACCTTAGGGAATTCATTGATGTAATCCTTTAACTCTATAGAGTTAATTAAGCCTGATTGTATTAACAGATAAGACTGATAGAAGTTAGAGAACTGATCCAAAAGCTTCTTGTCATTATACATCTTATCAGCAATATCAGCAGGAAGATTAGCCAACAACTTTCTGAAACCAGTACTACCTGTAGGCATATCAGAGAACATAGCTTTGGCAATATCAACAGTTCTTGCAAACTGCTTCAATACAGGATGGTCAAAGAAGATGTCATCAATATCGACAGGCATATTATCAGCAGTGTAGAAGTGAGTACCATTTTCTGTATTAACATCAATGAACTGGGACATCTTATGCTCTATGATGAGGTTATCTACAATCAATGGACCAACAGCACTAGAGATAGAATTAAATCTTGTAGCATAAGTAGGCTTACGCATAGCATCAGTAAGACTTCTCATCTTTTGGAAAGCAAGAAGTACCTTATAATCAGTAGCTTCATGTTCCTCAGGAGTAAGACCTTCCACCAGTTCCTCTGTAGTAAGTCCCTCTGTATTAATCAAGGAATCATCACTGATGTTATTCTTCTCTCTATACTCAGTCAACCATTTCTCAATGATATTAGACAAGGATTCATAATTGGTAAGATTCTCTCTATTGAACTTATTGAGGGTTCTCTCTATAATGTCCTGGGAAAGGAAGAGGGCAGCATCCTCAAATGTCATACCAAGTCTAAGCATAGTATTCAACATACCAGCAGTAGTCATGTTAACGTTCATCAAGTTCAAAATAGGGTCTTTTACAGCATCTGCTGAAGCTGATACCAAGGAACCTAAAGTCTTACCAATAAGATTACCATCTCTATCATACTTCATATCAACCTGCATTCTTTCACCAAAGGTAGTACCTGCAATAATAAATGGTTTATCTCCACAGATTTCTGATACATCAAGGAAGATGTCATTACTTTCAAGAGTAGCATGAGCAACCTTGTTGACAGCAAACACACCAATCAATGATGCAGCAGCACTATTCTGCTTATAGAACTGTACCTGAGTATCAGCAAAGGTAAGGTCTTTATCAGTATAAGAAAGGTCTTTGAGTTCATCAATAGACATCTTCTGAAGGTCAGACCACTTAATACCTTTGTTAGCAGGATTCTTATAGGCAGCTACCATATAGCCCATCTTCTTAGGTGCATCAAATCCTCCAGGATTCAGAATTTTATCAGCAGTCATCTGATTAGTGAGTACTGCATAAGTCATATCAATAATCTTGTTATCTCTATATGTCCTACCAGAAGTAGGAGCATCAGTATAATAAGCTATTGACTGATACTGGCTATAAAGCCATTTCATCAACTTATCAGTATCCTTCATCTTCTGAGGATTATCCATGAACATTCTTACCTGGTCACCTACCCAAGTATTGTTGGTCTTGCCATCATGAGCTTTCTTATAGCTTTCAGATGCTATATTATATAACTCCTTTTCAATCTCACTTCTCTTTCTTGTTTTGATAGGAATGTCCTTACGCATGACATATCTCTTATCAACATCAAAGTCAGAGTCATCAATCTCAGTAAGCTCATAAGGAAGCATAATAGCATCACCAGCTTCTCTAGGCATGAAACCTATTACCTTCATAGGAGCACAAGAGTACTTATCCTCTGTAGGAATACGGTAACTTACCATCTTAAGAAGCTCTGGATCTACAGCATTGATAGCATCTACATTAATAGTACCATCAGCATTAGAGAACTTATCAAAGAGTTCATTAGACCAGATAGGAACAAAGACTTCAAAGTAGGCAATACCACCTTGGTTTCTCCTGACAAACTCCTTATATGGAATATTGCCATGACTAGAGGCAACATATTCTTCTTCAAGGGGCAATAAATTGCCTTGCCTGTCATTGAACCTAATATGTAACTGAGTAGATGTACCAAAGTTAGATACCTGAACAATAGGGCCACCAGCAATCTTCTGCTTATTTACTCTGTTCTTGATGATAGAGTTGATAAGCTGTTCAATTCTCTTAGCCTGTATTGGGTCACCCTTTGGTATTCTGAACTCACCAGTCTCCTTATCAATAGAACAAGCCTGCAAAAGGTCTATTCCATATCTAGGAGAAGACATGATTTCTCTTTGGAGAATCTTGGAAAGAGCAATATTCTGTTCCTTCTTGTCATTACTGTTGAAATGCAATTCTGCTGCAAGATTATTAATACTTTCTTCAATGTTGGCAGCAATAATCTTCTCATACTCTTTTCTAAACTCATCAGCCTTTATTTTTCTGTGAGTACCATCAGGTTCTGTCCACTCATAGAAGTTATCTACCTGATTACCATTTTCATCAGTAGTATAAAGGTCAAGGTCAGAAGGAGTAATCATTCTAATTTGAGAACCATGAGCCTGAGAATGTTCCTTGAAATGCTCAGGAACTTCCTGCTGCAAGCAATAGTCTTCATAGGAAGCTTCATGTACAAAGGTGTCAGTATTATAGTTTCTATAAACTCTTTCACCTGTAGCGCCTGTCTCTTCCTTAAAGATTTGGTTCATCATATAAGTATATGCAGCTTCCTCACCACCTTCCATATCTCTGAACTGGAAGATATTCATTTTACCTTGGAGACCAGACTTAATGGCTGATTCAAACTGAACAGTATCAATACCCTTGGTAGGATTCAGCTTCTCAGAATCTTCCATCACTCTATAGACTGCTCTAAGGAGATTTGGTCTGGAAAGCTTTTCACCTTTGAGGATAGCATCAGCCATAATGAGAAGATACTCTGCATTCTTAGCCTGGAAAGGTACTTCCATAGAATGAATAGGAGCGTTAGCTACACCCATGTCCTTAGTAAGCTTTGAATAGACAAATGGCTTCAATGGCTGGAATGCTGTCTCCAAGTCAGTGTAGTTATACTCACCTTTCTGCAACTTCTGATAAATATCTTCTGCCTGCTTAGACCATCTACCAAAGATGAATGCCTTCTTTCTATAAGATGAAGGAGATGAATATCCCTGAGCATCAGTAACATTAATCTTGGTATATTTACCATCCTTACCTACAAGAGATTCCTTGAGAGCTATCATCTGAGCTTTCTGATTCTCTGGAGCAGCAGCAATTCTTCTATCAAATACCTCTGCAATATTTGCAATGATATTGGACTTGAAGCTGTCAAAATCCTTCAAGATGAATGTTCTATACTTACCATCAGATACTCTGTTACCATTATAATCGGTAGCATAAATGTTACCTCTTACACCTGGAGCATGAAGCTGTGCCAAACGCTTCTGCAAATCCTCTGTATCTTTATAGAAAGCAATATCAGTAAGAGTTAACTGCAAGATATTCTTTGAAGCAAAAGCATCATTCCAAAGATAGTTCTCTACCTGCTTTCTTACCCAGTCAGCAGCTTCCTCATCTTTCAGTTCAGAAGGATAGATACCCTTGATGCTCTTAGCAGCTTCCAAGATACCATTGTTCTCCCAGGTATTGAGGATAGACTGAACTCTATCTTCCATGTGCTGACGGATAACTCTATCTGCAAGTTTACCAAGCTCTGCCTCTTCCTCAGCAGTAAGAGCTACTTCTCCCTCTACTTTCTTCTGGAGGAGAGATGCTAATCTACTATTATCAGAAGAGATGGTATTATCTTCATTACGAAGAATATCTCTCTTGGCAATCTTATCAGCAGTATTTTCCAGATAGTTATTCAATACAGGAAGGAAGTTAAACCTACGTCCATTGGTATCAAAGTTCTTGATGAAACCAGCATCCTTTTTATCCATGTTTCTCATTCTGACAGTCTGGATTCTACTAAGTTCCTGCAAGAACATATTATGAAGACCATAGACAATGGAATCCTTATAGTTTGCGCCTCTATAAGAGTAGAACTTGATGAACTCTGATGATGGCTTGTTAGATTGCATAGGTACTCTGAACCATGCAGGAACCATCGTTTCTTTCTTACTTTCAGGTTCAGAGAAGTACTCTGTAATAAGGGATAGGGTATATTCAGCATCACTCATATTACGCATATAGTTATGCTTGTTGAAGTTCAACTCTACCTTATGGTCAAACACCTTACGAGCATCCTCATCCTTTGCAAGTATTCTAAGCCACTCATTTCTCCATCCTTTATCTACATCACCATTTGGGAACTTAAACCATTCTGAAGAACCATATTCATCCATAATGAAATCCTCAAATGCTTGACCTTCCTGACGGAATTTATTCATCAGTTTAGTCATAAATGATGGTGTAATATAAGACTGATACATCTTACCACTATCATAGAATGCATTGACAGCAGTATCTTCCAACTTGTCAGTAATAGGAGTGAGAAGGTTTCTCAAACTACCACCAATAGAATTCTCTGTACCAAACTTGAATGGGTCATACTCCTTGAGTGTACCTTTGTTCTGAGCCTGCAAAGCCTTATCCAAGTCCTTGACAATATAACCAAGAGATTCTGTAATCTTTTTGATGTTCTCAGCATTGACTACATCAGTAAGCATTTCCTCTGCGATGTTATAGCCAAAGCTCTTACTGATACTTAAGATGTTATCAGTAGCTGTCTTTGACATAGTATCATCCAAAGTCTTACCTTCCTTGATAGCCTTGTCAATTTCCCTCAACTCAGTCAGAGCCTTATGAAGATTGAACTCAGAGTTCTTTCCTGTAGTCTGGTCAGTACCAAGAAGCTTAGAGTTAATCTTACCATTATTACCAAAGAGAGGATGTTCTCCAATCTTGAATAGGGCAGAGATAGACTTCATAGCTTCTGAGAGTGCAGGATGACTATTTACAGTCATGCTATAATACTTACCATCTTCAAGCAATACAATAGAATAGAGCTGGAAATGCTTAGAGAATACTCCATAGAACTGGCTTTGGAAATCAGTCTCCTTACCACTCTTATCAGAAAGTCTTTCAATAAGCTGGGATAACCAAGGGTTCTGCTTCTGCTTATCAGACAATCTCTTAATCATATCATCAAGAGATAATGCTCCCTGTGTCCATCTCAAGATACTATTGACAGACTCTCTAGGATTTACCCTTTCTGCAATTCCCCATTTACTATAGACCTTGTTACCTTCTGTATCCAAGAGATAACACTCATGGAGACCTAATCTTACCAAGGCAGACATAGAATTAAGAACATCAATGGTTCTAGATTCTACCTGCCAATGTTCTTGCTCATCCTTTTCTCCCTCTTCTGCTGCTATATCCTGATCATTGGAATAGTCATTGAAGTTATCAAAATCTACCTTAGAGTCCTCTGTGGTAGTGAAGTTACCTCTGCTATAGTCCTTGGTAATACCAAAGCCTTCATTCATAGCAAAGATGTCTGCTGCCAGATACATAATAGCATCCCAGTTTCTATAGATAATAAGAGATTGACTTGCAATATCCATATCATCAGGACGAGTGATTTCTATGTTAAAGAGGTCTCTTGCTCTAGCAATCAGATTATTGATATTTACAGCTTCTACAATCTGCTTTCTAGATGCAGATTGAAAATCAACATCTGTGTTGAGTGTTGGGTAAAACTTTTCTGCAATACCCTCTTCCTTCTGAAGCTCAGTAATATAGTCTGAAATTACATCAGCTACCAACTCAGCAGTATGACGAATCTCTGAAGCTGATAATGGAATTTCCAACTCTTCCAAATCCTTATCACCATTAAGCAGGTTGTCAATCTGTTTATTGAGTTTGTCATACTCATTGAGATTAGTTTCAACTTCTTTCTTCTGAGAATCCTTAGATTCCTGAAGATACTCTTTCTCACTTGTTGCTTGAAGCACTGTGTCCATTTGATTGATAATGTTTTGATTTTCCTCAAATGAGTTCTCCGTAGATAACTGTGCATCCAATTCCTTTAAATAAGGTATCTTCCAGGCAGCATCTACTGGTGTCTCATCATAGAGTTCATTAAAGTATTCATAACCTGGAAGAGAAACTTTCTGTGTTTGTCCTTCTGGGAAAGAAGGATTAGTTACTTCTGTTTCTGATTCCTTTAATTGTTGTAATTGATACTGCTGAGCAGCATCATAAGAATCTTTATCAAAATGCTTAGGTTCTGTTACTTCATGGTCAACCATAAATACAACCTGAGGATTACCATGATTCTTTGCAATATTATCATGGTCATACTCTATATTGTAATCCATAGTTGCAGCAGTATGGAAGCCTAAGGTCTTCTCATAGATTTCCTGTAGAGGTTGGTTTTTACTTGCATAAGCATCTAGATGGGTAGCACCTTCTTCTCTTACCATATCTCTAATGGAATTGAGAAATCCTTTGGTAGTACCTAAATTAAACACTGATACTAAGTTTCCATCTGGCTCTACAGCAAAACCTGCTGTACCATCTTTTGTCAAGAAGCACTTGGCATTAGAGTAATCATCATGTAAATCTACTAATTCTCCATTAGGGGTGTAATATCTGACAACTTCAAAAATGTCATGGAATAACTTTGGATCTACATTTGTATGTACTTGGAATGAAGTTCCTTTCTCAGCATTAGTTACAGTCCTTGAGCTTCCGCCCACAAAGCTGCTGATGGACTCCAGTTGTCTTCCAAGTACATCTGCCAAACGCTGTCTTTGGTCTGTTGTAAGGTTTCCCTCAAATACTGTTGATGTCTTGTGGCTTTGTTTACCACTTCCTCTAACTGTTTCTTGTACTCTTCTAAACTCATCTGTTGTTTTGTATTCTTCTGTTCCATTTTCTTTTGAATTTTTATTTTCAGAACGTGAATTACTTGAACTTATTGTATTGTCTTTGATATTTTTATCAAGATGTAAAGGAGAACCTTCCTTCTTTACATTATTACTAATGATAGTAACTGTATCAGTAGCTCTTGATACACCAACATATTCAAGCTGCTGCTTGATATTAGCTGCCTGATCAAGTTGGGTACTTTCTACTTCTACATCACTAAGGTCTCCTAAATCAACTTCTTCAGAACTCTTTAACTCTGCATTAGCTGCATCATTTCTAGATTCTTCTCCAAGGTCAACCATTTCCATAGCATTGGCTGCGTTATTGCTACTCATAGATGCTTTAGATACATCTACATCGTCCATCAGTACATGGGTAAAGGTAGAACCTTGAGACTTATGAATGGTAAGAGCATAGCCAAAGTCAATAGTCTTAGCCTGTAAAAGGTTATGGCTATTGTCTTCAATATTATCATTGACAAAGAGGAAAGAATCAATAGCATTAATCTTGGCATAGAATGCAGCTTTAGCTTCTCTACCGTAGGCTCTTCTGGCTTCATTCCATAATCTCTTCTTCTCATTAGCAAGAAGTATAGCACTCTGTCTATTCTGAGCATTATTCTTAATGTCCATGAAGTTGAATGTATCTATATTACCTAATGAGTCTTCTATAGTAATAGGAATAGCCTGCATTACTACAGGAGTACCATTATCTAATTTAGTCTGAACAGTAGTAGGACTGCCTACTTGAGTTACTTTGTATGACTCAGAGTTAATGAATCTGTAGCTCTTGGTTCTCCATTCATAACCCCAGTTAGCATAGCCTGTCATAGGCTCACCTACATGTGGAATAGGAGAGTCATAATCCAAAAGTTCTCTTACCTGATTATTATAGGCTGTTACAGCCTTGTTGGTGTAAGCAAGGATTCTAAAATAATTAGGATTCTGCTTCAAGCCCATAACATACTTATCTATAACTTCATTAATTGCTTCCTGATGCTGAGGAGAGATATATGCAACACCTTCTCCTTTACTATTAAATGATGATTCCTTAGACAAAGGTTCTCCATTACGGATAGCTGTAGCTTCTTTAAGGATTGCATTGTCATCCGTTCTTTCTACTTGGGTAAGACGGATTACTTTACCTTCACCATTTCTAAAGACCTTAGAGATTTTATTTTCATTGACAGGAGCTAACTGGGCTTCATCACCTACATAGATAATCTTAAGACCCATTTTCTTGGCAATATCATTAAGGATTTTATAGTTCTCCTCATTGATCATAGAAGCTTCATCAATGATAATGGTAGTACCTGGCATAATATCTACATCCTTCAAGACATTCACCAAGTTTCTTGCATTATAAGCTTTATTTGAATCTATTTCTACATTAATGCCAAATACCTTATTTAATGTAGATGCCTTGAAGCCTGCCTTAGATACTCTATCATTAAGCACAGCTGCTGCCTTATTGGTAGTAGCACAGAACATCACAGGTCTATGCTGCTTCTTTCCCTTCTTGGCAATCATTTCCATAAGAGAAGTCTTACCTGTACCAGCATAGCCAGATAGAGTCATAGATGTCTCATTAGACTTCATGAATCTGTCCATCTCATTAAGAGCATCTATCTGCTGAGCATTAGGCTTGAATGGAGCCTTGACAGTAGTACCATCAGCAAATGTGAAATCCTGAGGCACAGCTTTTCCACTATGTTCCTGTTTAGATTCAATGTCATTGACAAGGTCATAGTCAGCAGACTCCTGCTTAATGAGAGTAATCTCATCATCAAGCTGTTCTTTAGACAAGGAATAGATAAAATCCTTAGCATTACTTTCTTGCATAGAAACAATATCATTGTTTATTACATACTTACCATTACGATTAAGTTCTGGAGTATTCAATTTAATGTCAGCATCAATAACTATTAGATTGCCATTAGGAGTCTTTATAACATTTTCATCATGAAGGTCAGATACATATAAATCATCAGTGATGAAAGTATTGCCTTTATCTTTAGTTGACTTTGTAAAACCTGCCTTAGTGATAAATCTGTCTATCTCTGCTTGTGTTGCAGGAGTTCCCTGAATGAAAGGTTGCTCAACAAGAAATTGGAACTCTCCTTTTGAGTTTCTACCAAATCCAGTAATCTTTAACGCAGCCTCAGGGAATAGGGTGTTATGAAGAGTAATTCTATCAAGAGCAAACTGTGGAGTAATAAAATACTCTGTAGAAAGAATCTTAATGACATTAGTATCACCATCATTAGCAAACACCTTAGCTTCACCTCCTTCTGCAAACAATTCTTTGCCCTCAATAGTATCAAGATTATCATGCCAAATGCCTTTAGCTTTAGCCCATGACTCAACTATCCTTTCTTGGATAGGTTGTTGTCTTTTGTCTCTTTCATACCTTTCTGAGACTGAGAGTGTAGCATTTCTACTTGGGCTTTCATTTGAGCTAAGGAGTATGGATGCTGTTGCATTTGCTGTACCTCCTTTATACATTCCTCTTGATGCTTCTTGAGGAAATCGTTTATAAGTGACTTTGCCATTTTCTATATCTTTAATTAAATTATCTAATACTGTAAGTGATTCAGAAGTCCATTTACCAGACTCTATTACACTTCTAATAGTATCAAGAGATTTGTTCAACTGTTCAGTGCTTTTATTATTATAACGCTGATTCTGCTGATTTGTTGTATTATTGGCTACTTCTTTTCTAAGTTGACTCTTGATACCATTATATCTCATATAGGTATCAATGTCAAAAGCATTAAGAGCCTTGTCAAGAGCATTCATTGACCTCTGATAGTATGTATTAGAAGTATGAAGACCAAGAAGAGTCTTGAAGGCATCAAGTACTCTTGACCAGAAAGACTTGTTAGCTTTGGTTTGCTTGTCAATCTCTTGAATCTTACCTCTGAAGACAGGATTAGCAAGTTCTGCAACAAACTCAAAAATATCAACAATGCCTCTTTCACCCTTTAAGATAGGATTGGTCTTGAGGTCTTGATAAAGAGAGTTAATCTCTGTGCGGAACTCCTGCAAAGCTTCAGGTCTCTTCCAATTCTTAGTCTGATTGGAGAGAGCATACATAGAGATAGAATGAAGTACTTCATGAAGAATGATAGAAGCCTTCATATTATTCATTATATCTCTTTCAAGGAAAGACTTCTTATAGATGATAGTATTGCTATTGGTGTATCTACCAATAGTTCCAAAAGGAAGAGATTCATTAAAAGATACCTCAATACCTAAATCCTTAGCAATGCTAAAGACTTTATCAGCCAATACTTTAGAAGTTCTATCATCATTGAATCTGTTGTATAGCTCCTGAACCTTAGAAATGGTATAGGTTTGATTCTCCCTAATACCAAGATTAAGCTTCTTGACATCCCTCATAGAACCAATGTTGTCAAACTCATCAAAGAAATCATCTTTATCATAATTAGCCTGTTCTACAGGTCGCTTAACAGAAAGCATGTAGTTACCCTTAGCATTCCTGTAATGAACAATAGCTGACTGAGGAAAGAACTTTGATGCTTCCTTCCTTGCTACCTGAAGTTCTTTAAGAGATTTAAACTCCTGTGGAGTATTATATCTCATCTCCCATAGTTTTCTTACAGACTTACCAGACTCTTGATAATGGGTATTACCAAGCTGAGCCTGAATATAAACATCTGTAGGAAAGAGAGTCTCATTTCCTGCTTCTAACCAATACTTGTGAGTAATGAGTTCAAGGGTATTGCTATTCACATTATTCCTTACGGATAGATTCTTGAACTCCTTACTACTTATATTTACGCATCCCATAAATTATTTATTATTTAGTTTTGTGGGCAAAGATAAGTAAATTCCTAAAGAGAAAGTTTTACTTAATTAATATCATTATATTATTTAATGGGTTTCTTTGTTTAAACCAAGGAGAGTAGATTAATACTCTCCTTAGCTTATTCTTATCTTGCTGTCAATCCACTCAACAGCCTTCCTTAACATTTTCTGAAGAGTTTGTCTTTCAGAATCAGTCATTTTAGCTTCTTCAATAGCAGCGCAGGAATCACATTCCATAGCCAATGAGGAGAGTTTATTCCTCATTCCAACACTCCATTTTGTTCTTTTCATATATTATAATTTTAATCAATATTACAACATACTTCCTCTATTACTTTATAGAAATCAATACCATCTACCATATCCTCAATAAAGGCTACCTTGCCCTGAGTATATTGAAGGTCAGAGATATATTGCTTAAGTTCTATGATTTCCTGAATATAGTCAGGATTATCTTTAGCATACTTCTCATACTCAGCAAGTCTATCTTTAGAGTTGCTTATATCTTTGCTTAAGTCTGTGACAACTTCCCTAATACTTTCCTTGGTTATAGTAGTATAAGAATCTTCCTTACCTGCAAATACAGGATGTATATTCTCACTAAAATATTGGTATAGTTCTGTATTACGGGAGAATGCAGCTAAGAGGATATGTTTCTTTTCTTCTTTATCTGATTTTCTTTTAGGAATAATATAGATTGATAAATAACTACTCATATTACAAGTCCTTTCCTAATTCTTTAAGCATTAAATCATGTGCCATAGAAGCTACCTGCTTTGCATCAGGATGTGGAGCACCAGTTGTTCCCCTATATCTAAGGTCAAAGAAGTGATTCCAATCAGATGTAAATCCAGTTACAACCAATTCTGTCTTTAGTGAATTTGGTAAAACAGTTCTTGCTTGTTGAGGAGTCCAACCCATTTTAAGAAGAACCCTATAACTAGATTCTGCATTAAGCATTGCAGTAGACCATTCCATACTTGCTACTGATGGTCCTTCTTGCTCTTTATTAGGACAATTAGTATTTACCCAAACAGGAATAATAAATGTAAGCTCATTGTTAAATTTATTCTTAGAATAGTTGCAGTACCTTGTACTTTCTTGAGCAAAAGACATTACTCTATGTCTTACAAATTCATGGGACACACCTCTGTCACATATAAAGTGTACAGTAACTCTTCTCTCATGGAACTCTGTAGGTTCACAGATATACTCTAAGTCTTTGAGCCAATCATTCTCTACCAATACTCTAAGGTTAGTAGTAACAGCTACTCTCCTCTGACCATCAACCTCACATACTTTGAAACCTTTTGAATAAGGGTTCTTAGTGTATTTACCCCAACCATTAGCTTCTATAGGTAGTATAGTCTCCATAGGCATAGCCAGATACACAGTACCATGCTCTAACATAGCACCATGACCAGACTTAATCATTCTATCTACAAATGGCTTAGAAGAATTTTCTGTTATCTTATCCTCAGACTTATAACATACTCTGCCAACACGTTCTACTTGCTTATAAATACCCTCAAGACCTGGTGCCTGAGTAATGAGTTCTACTGAAGGATTGATTAGTTTCATAATTATTGTTTTTTATTTACTTTATATTTTCGTTTATTTTCCCTAGCACCAATGATTCACAATTTGATATATACGTTGCGAATATTTTCTATCCCCGTTATTCTTTTGCAAATGAGCGTTTTGTTCTTAACAAGTCTGAGTATGATTATAAAATTGTTGGTGCTTTTGATGGTGTGGATAATATTTCCGTTCATATTTCCAGAAATGAAATTGATACTAGAAAGTTAAAAATAGATAGAGAAATTAACGGTCAAAAAGTTAGCCTTTCACTTAGCGAATTTTGGAAGAGAGATGCCTTTAAAAAAGAAAAATATATTCGATCTGATTTCGCCAAAACGATTAATTATTCTTTCTCGGCGCAGTCTCTAACGAAGTGCGAACCCGCAGCATTAGCATCAGTTGGGGCTTTTGTTGCAGAATTCTACTTTTTAAAGAATTCGTCGAGCACAATTGAAATCGTATTACCAGTTGTTTCTGCACGCAGAAAAGAAATCCTATCTAATTATTCTGGTGTTAAACTCTATCGTGATGGTTTTAAAGTTCGCCCCTATGGCGAAGAAGGTGGCCCAAGCTTTGACTGGCTTTCACTTGGCTTAAGAGCACAAAGAAGCCCAGCGGCAGTTTCTCACTCTAGCGGAAGTTGGAGAGTAAGGTCTAATCAAATCATTGGAGAAGTAAGAATATCTAAGGATACCAACCCCAATCTAAGTGATATGGCAAACCGCGAAGGCCTTGCTGTAAATGATGCATATAAAACTTTTATAACTATTATTGAGAAAATTATAGAGACATTTGAATATGATCGTCAGTACATTTTCAAAGAATATGCTACTTGGTTAAAACAAAAGGAAAACGAAATTTCAAATGTCAAAGATGTTGTTGCTAAAGTAAAAGAAAACCAAAATGGCGAAGAGAATCTCCCTAAGAAACCGACACAACAAGGGGATGCGAATGATGAGCATGATCAAGGATATACAAGATCTGATTATGAAAGAACTATTTTAACGCTTGATAAAGAGC
>OQVQ01000131.1_pt1 | contig 34789 bp, 50 predicted proteins | sample 1691491 | NCBI WGS metagenome assembly OQVQ01 (sample SAMN03418252, study PRJEB22391) | human gut metagenome | biome: human-gut; feature: organic feature; material: feces | host: Homo sapiens | place: Tanzania | collected 2013-01
GGAGCCTGTTAATTATACAGAACCGAATACTACTAAGTAACTAACCACCCTCTCCCTTTTACAGGAGAGGGTAAAAAGAAGAGAATATGAAGAAAAGAAAGATAAGTAAGTGGCGCATCAAGCGTGGAGTAAACTTCTCTGATGAAATGCGCAAAGGTAAGTATGGGTGGAATGAAGCTGCTCATTTAGGTTGGTTTGGTTAAAAGGAGGATGAGCAATGACTAGAGAAGAGTTGAGAAATAATTATGGTAATGAAATCTGTGAGTTATGCTGTCAAGAGTATTTTACTAACAGAGCACATCCAGAATCACTTTGCGAAGGTCAGTTTTGCGAAGATGCAGAAGATAGTTTCGCAGAAGAAAATAACATAGAAGTGGAGGACTAGAATATGGAGAAAATATATAAAGGAGAAATTCAGAGATTGCTGCCTATCTTTAAAGCAATGGCAGAAGGTAAGACCATTCAATTTGCTACAAATGACAATAGTTGGATAGATATAGATGGTGATGAGGATGGTTTTTCTCTTCAAACACTTATAGATAACACTCAAAGTTACCGCATCAAGCCAGAGCCAAAGTACCGCCCTTTTGCCAACGCAGAAGAGTGCTGGACTGAAATGCAGAAGCATCAGCCGTTTGGGTGGGTAAAAGACAGAAATGGTAGTAAATTCGTAATTGAAAATGTAGATTCAAGAGGTTTTGTCGAAGTTTATGATGAGGGTACATGTAATTTTAAGGAAGTGTTTGAAAATCGCACCTTTGCCGACGGAGTTCCATTTGGCGTAAAAGTGGAGGGATAGTTATGATTATCCAAAGAAAGAAACAAATCAGCTATATTTGGAATCTTGGTTATCCAGTTCTTGGTAAAGATGTCCAAAAAGATTTAGATGATACTGATAGCGTCACCTTTTCTCGCTTTGCGTCAAGAAAAGCAGTTATAATGTGTGCTAATAGGTTAGAGTTTATTCTGGCTAACAACCCAGATAATTTTGACCTTGATATAGAATTAAGTAATTTACATGAAACCTTGCGATTTGCTGAGAAGAATTTTAAAGTCGCAGGTGGAATAGAAGAATGGAATGGAAATACGGCATGGCTATGTATCAGTTATGTTGGCATGGAGCTTATGTTTGCATCTAAGCCTCATAAGGTTGATGGTAGTTGGCGAGATAATAATGAAAGTTGTAAATGCTTAGAACTTCCCAAAGGCAGTATCAAGAAACTCATCGGAAGAGAATTATCTTGGGAGGATGAACCTGTAGAACTTAAATAATTATAGCTTATGAAACTAAGAAATATCAAGTTCAAGGCTAAGCGTCTTGATAATGGAGAATGGGTTAAAGGCTCTTTAATAAAGACACCTTTTGGAACATTTATTGAATGGTATGAGGATTCTATCTGCAACAAAAGAGAAGTTAACTCAGATACTGTTTGTCAGTTTACAGGACTGAAAGACTGCAAAGGCAATGAGGTTTGGGAAGGTGATATGCTTGAAGGTTCTAATAAAGGAGAAATCTGTTTTGAACAAGGTGCTTTCCTTATTCATTCTATTGATGATAATACCTTATACTCTTTATCTAACTATACAACATGGGACGGAAAGATAACATGTAAAGTTATTGGTAATAAATTCGATAAAAAAGAATAATTATGGCAAAATACAAAGTAGGTGATATATTTATCAATCATACTGATGGTAAGATATTGCAAGTGTGTGAAGGAGATTGTTGTAAAGATTGCTGTTATAATAAGGTTCACAGTAGCACTTGTTTAAAGGGTGTATCTTGTTCTTTTTTAATAGGCTTAGAGGCTTACTTTAAAGAACTTCCTTCGCTACCACCAGGTACTAAGGTTAAGATGAGAGAAGATTTACAAGAAAGTTTTAGATATGGTGGTTTTATATACTGCCATCAAAAAGGAGAATATAAAGAAATTACAATAAAAACTTATAATATAAATTCTAAATCCTATAAGGTAAATGAATGCCCGTATAGCTATACTCTTGAAATGTTCGACCAAGTAATTAATGAACCAAAAATAAACAATATGGAAACAAAAGAAATTAAAATCAAAGTTCCTGAAGGTTACGAGATAGATAAAGAAAATTCAACCTTCGAGTGTATTAAGTTCAAGCCTATCAAGAAGGAGCTTACTTATAAAGATGTGGCAGAAGAACTATTTTTCGAAGGACTGTTTGCAATTGATTTTAATGGTGAAATTAGATATGCAAGTTCATCATCTAATTCGCAATGTGATAGAAACAACGCCACCAACAAAGAGCAACTTGAAAGACTCTTGGCTCTAAATCAGCTTCTGAATATTGCTGAGTATTACAACAAGAAGAGTCCTAAAGAGGAAGATTATATATATTATATTGACTTTGAAAAAAGCAGTTCTGAATATTTTGTGCAAGAATGTATAAATCCTACAATTGTATGTGGTTTAATCCCAACGTTCAATAATCATGCAGATGCTAAAGCAGTCATTAATAATCCAAACTTCAAGGATATTCTTGATTTAATATATAAAGGCTATGAAGACTAGACTTGCAAAGAAGTTATTCTATAAAGAAAGTGCTAAATGGCTTTTAAATGGAGGTTGTGTTTATGCTTATATAAGTCCACGTATTATAAACAAGGTAGTAAGAAAGTTGGAAAAACTCACAAAGTTAAAACTTATATACTACTTATATAGTAAAACAGAAGAAGATTACTTTATAATAAGAGTAAAGAAATAATCAAGAAAGAACAAAATAAAGCATAAAGAAAAAGTTGGACTTTTAGCTTAAAGGTCAAAGCACCTGACTCACAGTCAGAAGATTGTAGGTTCAAATCCTTCAAAGTCCACTATTATTATTTAAAGGGTTAGAATAGGTTAAACAGAGAGTAATGACGAATGGTTATTGCTTCTCTGTTTTTCTCTATTCATTAAAATCAAAATCATTATGACAGCAGAAGAACAAGCAACCTTAGACATCAAGGATGAACTAAGGCAAAGTAGTAAATGCTTTCTGGCATTTAGAAAGAAACTTAATCCTATTATGGATAAATTAGTAGAAAACTATACTAAACTTCAGGAGGAGCATACTCATGGAACCAATATTTAAAGTAGGTGATCACATAGTCACCAAATATCCTAATAAAGGTTTAGAAAAAGCAACAATAACAGAAATCGATGATAAAAACTATCATCTCAAGATTCCATGTGGCGTTGCTATCATTCCTATAGGAGCACAAGTAAATTATAAATTAGAAAATCAAGATTAATATGGAACAGCACCTTAAAACAAATGCACAGCTAATGGCAAGATGCACCTTCAACAAGACCACAGGTAAAGTAGTATTTGAAAATTTCGCAAAATACTACCCTGCCATGAAAAGAAAAAGTCTCTTTAATTAAAAGAACTATGATTAGACAGAAAAGATACATCACATTCTATACTCTTCATAAAAGACATATCCTTCCATCTATATATCAATATGGACTTATGTGTAATAGAAGTTGACAAAAATGCTTAAAGTTAGGATTGAGACATATTGTAAAAGGTCAAGCCTTCTTCTTTACTATTGAAAAGGTCAAGCCTAAGAAAACTTCACATTTCCATTAAGAAGAGATTAGACATGAATTTAGATGATTTGTAGTAATCCATATAATATGTAAATTTGTCATTGATTAAAACAACAAATGATTGAAAATGTTTACTTCTACCATCTGTGAAGACCGTAGAAGTATTTGGCTGATTAGCTCAACTGCAAAGAGCAACAGTTTCCTAAACTGTAGGTTGGGGGTTGGATTCCCCCATCAGCCACAAGTTGTTATAATGTTAAAGGTTATTAGTTGATTGTAGATAATACAGCGGTATTATAGAAATGTTTTTGGTTTTATTCATAAATAATTGTGAAAAATCGGGCAAGTCTCCTTTGTTGTGATAACAAGGGAGGCTTTTTTAGTTTGTAATAGTCTGTATGTCGCTTGGACATACATATCATATAATTTAATTCTTTAAATAATGAACAGATCAAACAAAAAATGGACTGCTGAAGAGGAAGATAGACTTCTTCAGCAAGTGAGAGCTTTCCCTCAAAACCTTACTAAGTGCTTTCTCATTGTATCAGAAAGCATTGGTAGATCTCCTCAGGCAGTTGCCAACCATTGGTATACTGTAGTATCTAAGAAGCCAAATTCTACTTGTTTCTTTACAGCATCACCAAAGCATGTTTCCAAGAATCGGAAGAATGGTGAAGGTGTAGAGAGTACTAGAAGCATCTGGCAGCGTTTAATGCAAATAATCCGTAATTTATAAGCCCTATGATTGCAGAGAAAAATATTAATGCTCTCCTTTCTCGATGGAAAGAAAGATTGAGTAACAAATACTCTGATGATTATCAATGTGCTCTTAAGGAGTGTATATATGAGCTAACGATAACTCTCGATAAAATCAAGGAAGAAGAAGAGATAAATCTCATGGAAGCAATAGCTAATCTTCCATCAAAAGAGGCAGAAGACTATCTTATGGGTCTTGAAGCTGATGAAGAACTATCTAGAATTGAAGCTCATGAGTCAGTAGCATAATCAATAAATCATTTAATAATGACAAGAGAGGAAATTTATACTGAATGTCTAACTAAGCTAGATAAGTCTAATTTCTTATTACTGGAACTGGCAACAGGTTTTGGTAAAACCCGTAATGCGATTTTACTGATAAATCATCTAGTAGAAACTAAATATCAAGGGAAGCATACATCAATGCTTCTCTTGGTAGCCAAGACAGTACATAAGCAAACATGGAAAGATGAGTTCAAGAAATGGGGAGGTATCAATGTTGATAACCTTACCATTGAGTGCTATGAGTCTTTAAAGAAGCATGAGTATGAATCCTTTGACTTTGTTGTCATGGATGAATGTCATCATCTTAATAGTGATAAGCGTCTGGATCTCTTTAGCACTCTTACTTATGGTCATGTCGTTGGTCTTAGTGCCACTATCCCTAAGAAGCTCAAGCAGTATTTCCAATATGAGTATCATGCAGAAGTAGTTACCTGTAGCATAGTTGATGCCATTGAGGATGAAGTTCTTCCTGAACCTCAGATTATCCTCTACCCTCTTCAGCTTGATAATACTCGTCCTACAGAATCTATAGAATTCAATCCTAAGGCAAAAGGAAAGACTTACTATGGCACCTATAATGAACTTTGGAAATACAAAAAAATGAAAGTCCATGCCATTATATCCTGCACTCCTACACAGAAAGTAAGGGAGTATAATTCTCAGATACTCTATGAGAAGAACAGATATATGAGAACCAGACAAGAGTTTCTGAAAAACAAATGGCTGTTTGATTGTGGCGAAAGAATCAAGTATCTGGCTAACTTGAAGAATAATATTGTATTGTCTATCCTTCAAAGGTTAGAGAAAGAGAGAACCATCACCTTCTGCAAAACTATAGAACAGGCAGAATGCTTAGGTCAGTATTGTATTCATTCAAAGAACAAAGACTCTGAAATAATCTATGATAACTTCAATGCCAAGAAGATTAATCACATTGTATCAGTCAATGTTCTTAATGAAGGTGCCAACCTTGTAGATTGTAAATATGCAATATTTGCCAATTATTCAGCTTCAGAATCCATAGGTCCACAAAGAATAGGAAGAAGTCTTCGTCATAAATCCCCTATTATCATCATGCCTTACTATGAAAATACAAGAGAGGAAGAGATAGTCCAGGAAATGATTAAAGATTTCAATAAGAAGTTTATTTCTACAATACACTCTATCCAAGAACTGTCAACTTTTCTTTCAGACCATAAATGATAACAAAAAAGTAGAGGAAATATAAGAGATTTATTATAATCCTTTGTATTTTCTTCTACTTTTGTTAACTTTGCCATAAAAATATTACTATGGCTGGAAATAAAACAAAGACCAGAAGATTTAGTTATACTGATCCCATAATGTTCCAAGGTTCTTACTACCCTACAGCAGAATGGGATATACAGAGTGATACTGGAGAAGTTAATCCTTCTACAGTATTTGCAGCTCCCAACGGCAGCTATTATACTTTAGACAGTAATGGCTCTGCTATTCCTGTAATGCCTTTTCATAATTTAGATGAAGTAAATGTTACAGCACCTAAGAAACAAGATGTCTCAGCAAATGCTTTCAGCAGATACCTTACAATGAGTAATGACAACACTCAGGTGAATAATCTTCCTCATAGGGAATACAATACTCATTTGAAAGAAAATGCAGAAAAGGGTGCCAAGGAACATGCCTTATGGGAAAAGGAGCATCCTAACCTTACAGCATGGGGAGAGGTAGCAGGAGCTATACCCTTTGGTGTAGCATCTATTCCTTTGATAGCAGGTACTAGTCAAACCCTATTAGGCACAGCAACAGGTCAAGCTGTTAAAAGTGGAATAACTAAAGCATTAGCTAATCCTCTTGTAGAGTTAGCTAATAATGCTGTTGGACTTGGCTTTGCAGGTAAAGGTGCTTATGATGTTAGTCAAGGTAAGTTTACTCCTGAAACTGCTATGGATTTGGCAGGCGGTGTAGGATTAATGTTCAAGAGTCTTACAGGTCTTGATAAAGCAAGAAGAGCAAAGAAAACTTCTTCTATTGCAAGACAATCAGAGGAAATACCTCCTATAGATCAAGGCACTTGGGAAGATGTGGATTTAGGAGAATTGTCTTCATACAATCCTTATCCTTTGGAAGGTAAAACTGAGATTCCAATGAACATAAAAGCTGATGCTGCTCAGAGGTATACTAACTTCATTAATAGTAAAGACTATCAGAGTAGACTTCAAAGGGCAGGATTAGAAGACCATTGGAGTTATATGAAAAAACTTACAAAACAAAAAGTCAGAAATGGACATTTTCCAGGAATAGTAAAAGAGGTTATAGATAACAGCCCTAATATTTTAGGACAATCGGATGTAAATATTCGTTTACCAAAAGATAAATTTCCTTATGTTAAGTCAAATCCTGATTATGGTATAAATTTAAAAGAAAATCTTTATCCTGAAGATATATTTACAACAATAAACCATGAGCTTGCTCATTTTGCCACAGGTAATAGAGGAATTAATGGTGTTCTAGATGTTACTTCATTTTTTCCTAACTGGCGTAAACTAAATGCTGAAAGTATAGGAGATATTATGAAGTATAATGAAGGAATTGCACCTAACATATCTTGGGAAGAAAAATTAAAACGTTTTCCTAAAACAACTTCTATAGATGATATAACTGAAGCAGAAGAGGATTATAGATATTTAATTGATCCACAAGAAAAGAGAGCAAGAGCTTATTCTATATTACAACAAGCAAAGGAGAAAAATATGTCAACTGATGCTTTTGTTGATGCTTACACAGAGAATGATGAAATTGTTCCTTATGCTCCTCGTGAACTTCAGGCTATGGGTAATATACTTACATTGGATAATCTAAAGAAATATCTTAGAAATTTTCTATCTGTTGGTATACCTATAGGAATAACTACACCTTATATTGATAATAAAAACAAATAGTATGGAGAGTATGTCAAATAGAAAATATCATTTACGCTTAGTTTCCATTTGTATTTTCAATAGAATATTTTATTCTATGTCATTGCAAAGAAGAATAAGTTATGATTTAGGTTATATTCGTTTTTCTATTATTAGGTATGCTGAGGAATTGGATGCTTTGTCTGATAAAGAGTTGAAGAATAAAATAAATTCCATAGAGAAGCCACAGTGGTATGATAAGTATGAGTATATTAGAAAAAGAAGTAAATATCTTTTAGAAATACTATATCATTTTCCCACTACAAGAATGGTGGATATTCTCTATGAATTATTAAATTTAAGAAATAACATGGACAAAGAAAAAATCATAGAAGCAGAGCATCATTCAGCTTTAGCATTCTCTTATATTCAAAAGAGAATTATTTATCCCATGTCATTACAAAAAAGAATAAGTTATGATTTAGGTTATGCTACAATTGGTTTTAATCCTAATGATGAAGAACTATATGCTCTATCTGATGAGGAGTTGGAAAAGAGGATTAATTCTTTGGAAGCTCCCAAATGGAATAACAAATATGAATATATCAAGAAAAGAAACAAACATTTTTTAAGAATATTATATTTCTTGCCATCTCTGATCCTATTAAACATTTTCTATAAAATGGTAAAATTAAAGAAAATTAAGTAATATGGAAGAGCCAATCTGTGATGTAATAACAACTGTAGAAGCTAATGGTAAAAAGCTTATTGTGTTTTATAATAAGACTGAAGATGGTTTATTTTACCAATTCTCATTTAGAAGAAAAAGCACAAAAAGATATGGAAGATTTTATTAAGCAGAATCCACAGGAAGTTTATAAAAACTTCGTAAAAGAGTATAAAGACAACATATACTTGTTGAATGTTGCAATGGTGGATGACATGGGAAGTATGAGTATGGAGGAACAAGCAAGAGAAATAAAGCCTTTCTTACCTGTTATCCAAGAGTTCATAATGCAAGCTTGGTCTCTATAGAATTCCAAAGGCTTAAACAGGCTTATAATAATAAAGATTTTCAATCAGCACAGCTCCTCCCAAGGGGTTGTGCTTTTTGCATTTATAAAGGTATGAAACATGAAAATAACAATAGATACAGAAATACTGCAAAGGAGTAATCTTACCCTTGGTGAATTTCTTGTAATGTTGTTTGGATATTGTAATGTCAAGTACAAAGAGAACTTTGATAAACTCGTTGAAAAAGGTATTATCAGCAAAAATCTCTTTGACAAAGACTCTATGGTACTATCCAACAATACAAGAAACTTAGTAACAAGTATTCTCCTGAAATCTGATAATAGGGTAAAAGAGAGTACTATAGATTTTACAGAGTTAGCTAAGAAGCTGCAAGACATCTTTCCTCAAGGATGTAGGTCTGGTACAACATACTCCTGGAGAGATAAAACGGAAACAATAGCTCAGAAACTAAGAGCCTTAGTTGTAATACATCATTTCTCCTTCACAGAAGAAGAAGCCCTCAGAGCTACTAAAGAATATGTAGATTCTTTTAATGAAGATAAAGAAAAGATGCAGTTACTTAAATATTTTATTCTTAAAACACATAGCGATAGAAGCATAGATTCAATGTTCATGACTATCATAGAGAATAACAGATAACATCTAAACTTTAAATAATATGAAAATAGTATTAAATGAAACCCAATGTTTAAAGAATAAGCTAACCTTGCAGGAAGCACTCATTGCTACAGCAGTAAGCTTAGGGGGTTATGACAGAACCATGAACAATATGATTCTAAGGGGTATTGTCAATGGTTCTCATACAGAAGTTCTTCCAGATTGGAAAAGCATCATTAAGAAGTTAAATTCCGATGAATCTAAAGACACAACAGACCTTAGTGATGAAAGACTGGACTCCTTGGCTGCTAAATTACAGGAATGTTTTCCTAAGCAGAAGATGATATATCCTAATGGTATAGCATCTCCATTCTATTTCAGATGTAATAAGACTGAGATTAAGAATAAACTCAAGAAGTTCATTACTGTTTATGGCAATGTTACTGATGAAAATATTATTGATGCTACCAAGAGATATGTAGCTTCCTATGCACCTAAGGGATATAGAGGTATGCGCCTGGCAAAATACTTCATCATGAAAGATGACAGAAAGCTGATGGCTGATGATGAGGTTCATGTAGAGGAAATCTCAGACTTGGCAACATTCCTGGAAAATAAGACAGAAGATACACCATCTGATATTGTAGATGGTGATGATTGGTTAATGAATAGTAGAAACTAAAAAAGAATATAATTATGTGGAAAGTAAGTTTCAACAAAGATACCTACAAGAAGGTAGAAGTATTCAATGATAAGGCTACAGTAGTGACTCTTATAGCAAAAGTAGTCATCCCTAAAGAAATTGCAAATCATATACCATTAAAAGTACTTGATTGGGCACAGAAGCATGTCAATCCAAAAATCGTAATTATTCCTCACTATGGTATCATTGAATTTAAGGTCAAGGGAAAAACTGTAAGGAAAGATGAAGATGAAAACAAACCTTTGCTTGCAGAGAGACTTGCAGAATGTAGGGCTAAAATGAGTATATATAGGTTCATGGTAGCCTTTACAGAACAATATGCTAAGTACTACATGAAAATCATGATGGGAAAGAATAGTATATTATATCCTGACAATGACTCTAGTACTCCTGACAGAGATTCTATATGGGGTGCAAATGCAAGATTTGGTGAATTATGGGACAAAGAGTATGTGCGCCGCATTAAATTAGAAGAGGAAACAAGAAAATGACATTAATTCAAAGAGTCTTATCTAATGCTAAAGAAAGAAGAGAAAAGATACTTAGTGGAAAGGTTAATTGTATTCCATCTCCCTTTAAGACCTTTAGATATGACTTCCCTGGAGTAGAGTTAGGTACTTATTATCTAGTGTCAGGTGGTGCAAAGAGCAGTAAATCCAAGATAACAAACTTCCTGTTTCTATTCAATAGTATTCTCTATGCCTATAATCATCCTGAATTGGTTAGACTAAAAGTCTTTTATGCATTGTTAGAGGAGAAAGCTGAGAATATTACAGGCAAGTTCATCTGTTACCTATTGTATATACTCTCTGATAGGAAGATAAGAATTGATATAAAGACATTTAAGTCTGTAGATGAGGATAGAATACTATCTCCTGAGATACTACAGTTACTGGGAACACTGGAGTATCAGTCTATCTTAAGGTTCTTTGAGGAACATGTAGTCTTTATACCAGATAGAAATCCAACAGGTGTATATCATACCTTAGAGAAATATGCAGAAGCAAATGGTACTATTCATAAGAAGAAGGTCGAAGGATATGAGAAGGAAATCTTTGATTATTATGAACCAAATGATCCTGATGAATATGTTCTTTGTATCATAGATCATATCTCTTTGATAAGTTGTGAAAGGGGTATGGATTTACGTAACTCTATCAAAAAACTGTCTGAATATCTCAAGATTGTACGTAATAAGTATAACTACATTCCTGTAGTTGTACAACAGCAGAATTCAGAGAGTCTATCCCTTGAAGCATTCAAGGCTAATAAGATTAGACCTACACAGAAAGGATTGGCTGACAGTCAGGATTAAACATAAAAATAAATACATTTATTAGATTAACTTAGAACCAATTTTACACAAAAACATATATCAAAAGTGTCTTATACCTTTGCAATAAAAACTAAAGATATGGGTAAAAGTACGATTATTGATATGAACAGATTTCAAGTCCTTTATAATCAAGGACTAAGTGATAGTAAAATAGCCAAAGAGCTAGGTTGTAGCAGAAAAGTTATAGAAAGAAGAAGACATAAACTTGGACTTCCAGTTAACTTTTGGCAATCAGAAGTCAGAAGAAATCCAACATTAATAACAAATGCTGGATGAAGGAAAATCAAGTGCTGAAATAAGCAAACTTCTTAATGTTTCTGTTACAACATTAGTAAAGTTCAAAAAGGAAACTGGTATAAAAGGAGCTTATGATGCAAAAATGTCTAAGGAAGATATAGACAAAGCAATGTCATTAGCTCAAGAAGGATATATGGATACAGAAATTGCTGAGTTATTTGGTGTAACAGCAAGCAATATTATGTTTCATAGAAAGAATAGAGGTATCAAGTCTCAATTTACCTATGATAAAATCTCTAAAATTGATAATGAAAAGTTTGAAGAGCTTTTTAATCAAAGTCTTGGGGATGAAGAAATAGGTAAAGCTCTTGGTATGTCTTCTGATGGTATCTATAGTCATAGAATGAAATATGGTTACTTCAGAAAAAGCTTTAAAGAAAATGACCTGAATCCTCTTACACAAGATAACTTAGAGATAATATTAGGAATTATGATGGGCGATGGAAGCATGGAATGCAGAAATAAAAATGCAAGATTGTCTACAGCACATGGTGAAAAACAAAAAGAATATTCCTATTATATTGCTGATAAGTTATCTAATCTCAATCCTCATACTTATGTTTCCATATCAAAGTTAGATGTTAGAACTGGAAAGAAATATAAGTCCTATTGGGTAGATTTTCCTGCTAATCCTGCATTTAATGAGATATATAATCATTTCTATGTGAATAGAATAAAGAGAATCCCTATTGAACTTTTTGATGATTTTACTTGGCAATCATTAGCATACATGTTTATGGATGATGGTAGTAAAGCTAATTGTGGAGGTCAACTTGCAACTAATTGTTTTAGTATAGAAGACCTTCAAAAGTTTCAAACCTTTCTATTAGAAAAGTTTAATATAGAAACTACAATATGTAAAAACCATACCCTTTATATTAAAGCTAAAAGTTTCCGTCACATGAAATCCAATATTGAACCATATATGTGTGAATGTACTAAGTATAAAATAAGGTAATAAATGTATTTTACCAGAGTCCTGGATAAATCTCGTGAATCTGGGAAACCCATAGTTATTATATGGCAACCCTAATCCAAGCATAATAGAAATATTATGAAGGATCAACGACTAGTGAATACCTTCTTACCAAGTGGTGTTGAAGAGGATGAATCACCAAGAGTGCGGGATATAGACCTATATGTACCAACATTTAGTGGTCTATAAAGAGATAGTCTGAACTATAGTATAATACATAAGCTATAGAAATGGAAGATAAAGAGCTTCCATGATAACAAATGCCTGGTAAAGATTGTGATGTTATGCTTGGTATTACTTCTCCATTCTCTTGGGAATTAAAGGAGTATCTAAAGTATGACATAACCAAACTTAGAGGGTATAGTAAGTTCCTGGAGATAGTATTAGGCAGAGATGGAGAAAGCAATGCTATCTTAGGAATGTATTTTGACGGTGCTACAGGTTATTATGCCCCACTGCCAAAATATGATAATATCTCAGAACTTAATAAAGTATATCAACTAATTCAAAGGAATCAAGAAAGTACATCTAAGTGATTCTTTTCATTTTTCATAGCAGAATTAAAAGCATCTTGCCTATACATCTTTGTATAGGTATATTTGCATTCCATTTATTTAATAAAAAAGTAGAAGTTAAAAAATGAGTAACATTGTTTTGCCTACAGAACGTAGGAAAGCTACAGACTACAACCCTAGGTTGATAGTCCTTTATGGAAAGCCTAAAAATGGAAAAAGTACCATTATGGCTAGTCTTAATAACAATCTTATCATTGATTTGGAAGATGGTTATCGTGCATTGGATGTAATGGCAGTACAGGCTAGAAGTGCTAACGACATCTTTGAAATCAAGAATCTTATTGCACAGAAGAATGAGGAAAATGGAGGCAAGCCTTTCTATCGCTTTATCACTATTGATAATGCAACCAGGCTTGAAGAGATGTCATTAATCTATGCAGCAGCTTTGTACCGTAAGACACCTATGGGTGCAAATTATGGATATAAGAAAGATAAGATAGGTAACATCCTTAAAGACAAGACTGGTAATAAGATTGTTGATCCTAAGGCAGATGTTCGTCAATTACCTAATGGAGCAGGCTATACTTATCTTCGTTCTGCTCTTAAGGAGATGATTAATATGTTCAAGCCTTTATGTGACACACTTATTCTTGTATGTCATGTTAAGGATAAACAAATTAAAAAGAATGATGAAGAAACTACAGAAATGGCTGTAGATCTTGCAGGAAAGACAGGAGATATTGTCTGTGGTGAAGCAGATGCTATTGGTTATGTTTACCGAAAAGATAATAAAACCCTAATCTCTTTTGTTGGAGGAGATAATGCCATTAGAGGTTCAAGACCATTACATCTTAGAGAAAAAGTTTTTCAGGTTGCAGAATCTGATGATAAAGGTAATATCAAGGTAGATATGAGTCAAATTTTCCTTGATACAAAAAATTAAACAATAAACATTCAATTCATAAATAACAATTTAAAATCAAAAAACAATGGAAAAGAGAATTTCATTTGATCAGTTTCAGTCAGTTAAGCGTGTAGCACAGGCTTGTAATCCACTTATGGTAAAGCGTGAGAAAATTAAGGCAAAGATTAAAGCTCTTGCTAAAGAACACAAAGACTATGATACTCAGATTGCTTCATTGGAGGCAGGTATCAAGCAGGTAGTAGGTTTCCGTGTAGAGCAACTTGTCAAGAAAGTTATTGAACCTGGTATAGATGCTAATGGTCAGCCTAAGAAGACAACAAAGTATCTTCCTACAGATATTGTCTCTTATGATGAACAGCACAAACAGTATGTAATCAATATCCCTGATGATGATACAGCAGGTGTAGAATCAGAGTCCTTTTCTGAGAGTGAAGAAACAACATCCACAAGTGAAGAGAATAACATGGAGACCTCAACTGAGGAACCTGATACTGACACAGAAGTAAATAATGGGGATGCACAGGCTGTAGAGACAGAAGATGTTCCTACAGATGCACCAATCTTTGAGTAATTATAGTATAAACCAACAAATAGTAAACAATAATAATAAACAATATTTAAATACAAACAGTTATGATGATTAATAATAGTTACAGTTTCCTTGCTATTGGCAAGACACAGGAGTCAAAAGAGGCTCAGGAGTTCAAGAAGTATGTAGGTGTAGGCTCTTCTTTTGTAGTAGCAGTAAATCCTACAAAGAAGGAACTTGAGGATATTTATGGACATGAGATGGCTAATGATCCAGAGTATGTTGTAGATACTGATAATGGTAAGGAAGCACGTATTACATTTATTGTAAAGACAGACCCAGATACATGTAATGGTGTAGAGATGATTAACAGAATGATGTTTACCTTGCGTAATGCTCCTGCATATAATCAAGACAAGACTAAAGCACAGGTTATTGATAAGTTTGGTAATGCTATTTGGGCTAATGCAGAGGATGCAAAGGCTGGTAAACCTCTCTTTACAAAGAATGGAAATCCTGCAAAGATTGCTCCTGACTATCGTATAGCTTGTGTAGGTGAAGCAGACCTTATTGGCTTCTTGAAGCCTTATCTCTGTGTAGGTGATGCCTTTAACTATGCTAATGGTTCTTGGGTATTGAAGGAGAATACTGATGACTTTGTATTTGGTCTTGAGCATATCAAGGACTACTTCAAGGGTGACTTCTCAGAGATTAAGGAGGCTATTGCCCTTCAGCCTAACAATAAAGTAAAGCTCCTCTATGGTGTACGTACTACAGATGAGGGTAAGCAGTATCAGGCTATTGCTACACGTAATGGTATGATTCTTCCTAACTATGCAGGTTCTAAGGCTCTTGCACGCTTGGAGAAAGACCTTGCCAATGCTAAGGATAATGGTTCTTATGCAACAACAGAGTTTGCAGTACAGGAACTTACAGAGTATAATGTACAGGCAACAAATCTCAATGCTTCTCCTGTAGAGACATCCACTGCTTCTGGTAGTGGTGATATGCCTTGGGATTAAACCCTAAAATTAACCCTTTAAAAGTAATAATCTTATGGTAGTAGGTAAAACTTCTTCCAGTATATCTAAGACAGAGATATTCAGCAAGTTCAGTGAAACACAGGTTCTATGTACTGTGTTTCCTGAGATTACTGAAATTCCTTGTGTAATCAACTCTCCTTTAAGAACAGACAATCATCCATCCTTCAGCATCTATATGAGCAATAGCAACCATATCATGTATAAGGACTTTGGAGATACTAATGTTCAAGGAGGATTGGTTGATTTACTATGTGAATATTGGAACTGCACTTTTAATCAAGCTTTGGATAAAATCTGCAAGTTGATGATTAAAGATAATAATGTAACCATTAAACCCAAGCAGATCAAGACTCTCACAAGAAAGGAGGCTAACCAGCTTACCAAGTTAGAAGTTAAGGTCAGACCTTGGAGAGAGTATGATTATGAGTACTGGGCATCTTATGGCATCTCAAAGCAATGGCTAAAGTATGCAGAGATATATCCTGTCTCCTATAAGATTATTACTAAAAAAGATTCTGTAACTGGTAAGAGTAAACAGTATATTTTCCCTACAGATAAATATGCTTATTGTTATGTGGAAAGGAAAGAGGGACAATTGCAGGTAAAGCTATACCAACCCTACAATACCAAAGGCTATAAATGGTGTTCCAAGATGGATGCATCTGTTATAGGATTATGGACAAAGATTCCTGAATATGGTGATAGAGTTGTAATTTGTTCTTCATTAAAGGATGCATTGGTTATCTCTTGTCAGTTACATATACCTACCATTTGTCTACAGGGCGAAGGATACTCTATGTCTGATACTGCCATTAATGAACTAAAAAGGAGATACAAGAAAATATTTATCAGTTTTGATACTGACGAAGCAGGCAGAATAGATGGAGAAAAGTTAGCTAAGCGTACTGGCTTTACTAATATAGTTCCAAATCTAGGTAGTCAGAAAGACTTTAGTGACCACTATAAAGCCTTGGAAGATAAAACACAATTCAAACAATTACAACAATTATTCAATTAACAAAACAAAGATTATGGAAAGAGAAATTTTGATCGCAAATACAAAAACTCAGAAGAGAAGTAAGATAACTACCAGTGCTACAACACTTGGAGAATTGAAGGCAGACTTGCAAGCTGCTGGTATTGACTATAGTAATATGACCTTTACTGAAGGTATTTCTAAAACTCAGCTTCTCAATGATGCTACACAGTTGCCACAGAATGTAATGTATAAGGGTCAACCTACCAATAACTTGGTTATTCTGCTTACCAATACCAAGAAAAACATTTCTTCTGGTACTATGACTAGAAAGGAAGCATATCAGGCTATTAAGGATAATAATCTTCAAGATGCAGTAAAAGAAGAGTTTGGTAGAAACTTTACACAGGTTCCTACTAGTGATTTGCTGGTATTCATTGCTCAGAATGGTGTTTCAGAAATAACTAAAACACTTAATGAAGAGCCTACAGAGGTAGAAGATGAAGATACTGTAGCTGATGAACTTAAAGATGAAGAAGAGGAGGAAATGGATGAGAATCTTCCAAACTATATTGAAGACATCATTACAGATCTAGATATAAATACTCCAGAAGATTCCTTGTATGCTCATATTGCCATGTTGGTAAATAATGATGTACTCTCTGTAGAAGACCTTGAAGACTTGAAGGATGATATTGATTATCTCATTAAGGTTGCTAAGAAGGAGAAAGGTACATCTAAAGTGAAAACAGCACCAAAGCCTTCAGTAAGTACTTCTGATGGCAGTATCACAGATAATGATATTGATGATATGCTTGATGAACTTGGAGTATAACACATAACTGTTTGCCATTTAATTGTATTAGGGAGTGGAGAATAAGTCTCTGCTCCCTTTATTTTTTCAATTAACTAAAGTAAAGTTATGGAATATACAGTAAATCAATTATATCAGCATCTCTTTGAAAAACCTTTAAGTATCTATGATATATTCAAGGGATTCTTTGGTGAAGATTTTGTTGATATGCAACCTGAAAAGTCATTTTCAATTAAAGAATTTTTATTTGCTAAGATATGTGATGAAGCTTCTGTTACAAAAGGAGGCACAGAAGAAGGCTTTAACATTACTTTTGAAGTCTCCAATAAACAACTGGAAGAATTAGAAGAAACTTTAGAAAACAATAGATTCCTTATCTATGTCTGGTGGCCTAGAGTAACAGTAACCAATGAATATGATAAGTCTGTAAATATACAAGACCTATATGCTAAGATTGAAATACAAAGTGATGGTACTATCCCTTATGAATACCCTGGCTTTGAACTAAATAGAGCAACTTATACAATAGAACAATTCCTAAGTAATTACCTCCACAGTCACATAAGTTCAATACCAAAGGATGACTTCACACACTTCCAAAATCCATGTTTAGGTAGAGGACCAATACGCAGTACTATTGGAACATTGAAAACTGATTATGATGAAGCTACTTGGATGCTATTCTGCCAGGAACTTAGTATGTATGTAACTGTAGAATCAGTATCAGGAGGTCCATACCATAAAATGGAAACAATTGGAGAAAAATCTCTAAGTTCTTCATATAGAGATTATAACTTTAGTATTGCAGGGAAGAATATATTTCTTTCTATATTTACAAATGACAACTTAAAAGAGTTTATTCAGTACTACTTGAAACATGGTCATCTATCATTAAGATATATAAATAATGTATTCACTTGGGGAATGCCTTATTATGAATATATTATTGATATTAGCAACTCATTTATTGATTTCTATAATAAATACTACAGCACTACTGCTCAAAATTTAAACAACTGCTTTACAGTTGGTTTATTAAAGCAAGTTGTGGTTGCTAACGGAAAATTTTATAATGAAGGTGGAAATAATAACTTCAATGTTAGCAATCTTGATAGCTACCAAGGTAGACGGGTACTAACATTCAAAGGTAAGGAAATATGTACTACCATTATTGATAACAAACAAGGTAGTGAATCAACACTAACTACAGTTATTAGCAGTCGTTTAGCAATGTATATACTGCAAAAAATTCTTAGAACAATTAATTTCAGATACAAAAATGAATACAATAATAAAAACGGAAGAAACCAAGAAGATACCACAGCTTGTGAAAGGGTCATCTACCTATAAACTCATTGTTCCTGAGAATGTAGAAGAGAAAATTAGATATCTACTCAGAAAATTCCCTACTACAGAATGGTCTGGGGTATTGTTTGTAACCCATCAAGGCTCCTTTGAGAACAATGACTTAGTAATCACATGTAAGGATATTTATCCTATGGATTTAGGCAATGCTACTTTTACTGAGTTTAAGATGAGTGAAGACGTAGCTGCTTATATGTCTGAAAATATAGAGCTGTTTGACTGTGATTTGCAGTTAATTCATTCACATCATCAGATGTCAACTCAGCCGAGTGGTACAGATTTAAACACATTGAAAGAAGAAGGCAATGAAAGGAACTGTTTTGTATCTCTTATTGTAAATAATGCAGGAAAATACTATGCAGCCATTACAAGAAAAGTGCAGACTAAATCAGAAGTAACAGTCAAAAAGTTAGGTACATCTTATGAGTTCTTTGGTGAAGGTTCTAAAGAACTGGAGCATGATAGTACAGAAACTACTAAAGTTGTAGAAAAAGAAGTCATTGAATACTTTGACCTTGAAGTAGAAAGGCATGAAGTACCTAATACTTTAGAATATCTCGATGCTAGATTTGATGAGATTACCAAAAAGAAAGCAATTGAAAAAAAAGATAATTATGATTCATCTAATATAGCTCCTACAGGTCATTTCTTTGATTGGATGAACTATAAGCCAGTACCTAAGGAACAAAATCTCTTTGGGGATACTTCTTACAAAGAAGCTCCGAAGTACACTTATAAAGATGACCACATATTCAATCCAACTGATATTGACGATTGGCAGCCAGACCCTAAGAAGATTCATGCTGCTGTAGTCCACATGATTACATGTAACCTGATTATTAATCCTGATAAGTTTGACCTCAAGCAATGGATTACTAAGCACATGAAGAATGTTTATATAAAGATATTTGGAGAATCAAGTATCTATGAATGTGAACATGATTCCTGCGGTGCTTTCAGTGAGTGGAAAGACTTCATCATTCAATATACATTAGATTATTTTGATACTTCCGATGTTCCTGATGTTCTATTTGAAACCTATGAAATTATTCAAAGTAGAATAGCACAGGCTATGAGCAATGAACTTATGGAGTTTATTGATGTAAATCCGTTTATTGAAGCTTACAATGAAACTCTTGTTACAAATATTATAGAATAATTATGGATATAAATATGAATGATATTGATGGTATTCTCCAAGATTTAAATATAGGAATAACTCAAGAGAATGCTAATAATTCTCCTCAAGAGTCTGATTCAGAAGAAGAGACAAACCTATTTCTTTCTAATGAAGAACTTGATGAAATTATAGAAGATAATGGTCTCTCTGAAGAATCAGAGGAAGAAGAAACCTATGATGAAAATCAAAGAGAAAGAAATGATATTGATACAGAGAATGTTGCTGTAGATATTGCCCAAGAAAGAGATGCTGAAACTGTAGTAACAATACAAGAAGAAGAGCCTCAGGAAGAATCTACAGCTATTACGGAGAATAGTATTCCTGATGATGCAAAGATTCCTCTTAACTCCCCTACTCTTCTCATTGATGAATCTACTACTAGATTCTCTGGTGCAGAATGGTTTAATGAAATACAGAAAGCAAGAATCATTGTTGCAGGCATTGGAGGCATTGGTAGTAATGTAGCTTTCCAGTTAGCAAGAATGATTCCTGCAAATCTTACTCTATATGATGATGATATTGTAGAGATGGTAAATATGGCTGGTCAGTTATTTAGCATTAATGATATAGGTAAATCTAAGGTAAATGCAATAGCTGATATGATTTATAACTATACTTCTATGAGGCAAGTATGGACTGTTCAAAGTAAATTTACATCAGATATGGAGCCTGGGGATATTATGATTTGTGGCTTTGATAACATGAGAGCAAGAGCTACATTCTTTAGTTCTTGGGTTGGTCATATTAAAGATAAGACAGAAGAAGAAAGAAAAAAATGCTTATATCTCGATGGTAGATTAAGTATTGACACCTTACAGATACTCTGTATTACAGGAGATGATCAGTATAATATTGATAGGTATAAGAAAGAATTTTTATTCTCTGATTCTATGGCTGATGCTACAGTATGTTCTATGAAGCAAACTACATATCTTGCTTGCATGATTGGCTCCCTAATGGTCAATCTATTTACAAACTTCATAGCTAACAGTCTTAACCCCACCATTCCTTATGATTTGCCTTTCTTTACAGAGTATGATGCACAGAATATGTTATTTAAAACAGAAAGCTAATGATAGATTTAAGAACTGCAATTTCTCAGTGTTTTGAAATCTCAGATTCTTCTAATTATAGCCCAAATCATGGAATAAGTTTTACAAACAAATCTTCTTACATGCTAATTCCTGTAACGGGAGATAATATTGAAATCCCAACAATGGCTATGTATTCTCTTTATCAAGTAGCAGAAAAAATTACAAATAAAAAACCTGTAGATACAATGGTAATAAACTTGAAGAATACAGGAGGATATACTACATATAAATCTGTAGAGGCTTGTTTTAGAGATGCTTTTACAACATCATATAAAACAGCTCGTTTAAGAAAACTTATTACTGTAGGTAATCCTGAGAAAACCTATTATGGAACCTGTGGAGCAATCTTTGATGAGACTCTCAAGCCTATAGTAATGCTCTCATGGGAATTAGAGAAGATATATAGAGATGATGAGCAAGATCCTTTTAGATATAAGTTTATCAGACCTGTGCTCAGGGTAACTCCTGAAGTATTTATAAACAAAAGCAATACTGTAGAACGATTTATTATCAATAAGCTTATTCCTACAACTTTATCGTTAACTCGTATTTATTCTCCTATCTTCAGAAGTAAGATATATGAGACTAATAATGGTGATTGTAATTTGAAGGCAAAGGTATTGATAGAAGACTGTCCTTTTGTCATAAAAGAAACTGATGTTCCATCTATCTCTACTACCAATGAAGAGTTAGTTGGTACTGTATTAAACTATATAGATGAAGTGATAGAATGACTATACAGGAATATTTTGGAGATTGGTGTAAGGTTGTAGACATAGTAGAGGCTGAAAGAATAATCAAGAGATTGATAGATTCAAAACAAGTAATATGTCCTAAGGTAAAGGATATATTCAAAGCCTTTACTCTATGTTCCATGCATGATTTAAAGGTAGTTATCTTAGGTCAAGACCCTTACCCAGATATAAAGAATGGTAAGCCTACAGCCACAGGAATAGCCTTTGGAAACTCTAATGATACTCTCGAATGTAATTATTCACAGTCCTTAGATGTTCTTATGGAGTCAGTTATTGACTTCACTCGCCCACATGGAAATATTATCTTTGACCCCAGTTTGGAGAAGTGGGAAGCTCAGGGAGTGCTGTTGTTAAATTCAGCACTCTCCTGTCAGGCAGGTAAAATAGGTTCTCATGCTCTTATGTGGAGACCTTTCATTAAATCCTTTCTCACTAATCTCTCTAACTATGACAGTGGTATTGTCTATATACTGATGGGTTCTGAAGCTCAGAGCTTTGAAGCTTACATCAATTCAAAGTATAACCATATTATAAAGATAAAGCACCCTTCGTGGTATGCAAGAACACACACCAAGATGCCTTCTGACCTATGGTATCAGATAAATGATATTCTCAAAGGTCACTATGGTTATGGTGTAGAATGGTATAAAGAGTATAATTTTTAAATAAAAAAGAAAATGAAGAAGTATTTTATGCAGGAGACTGCTGAAGAGTTAAAGTTTGGAGACATGATTGTGTTGGATTTGTCTAAAGAGATGGAAAATGGTCATACAAAGCACCATCATCTTGAATGTAAGTTCATACCTGAGTTAGTTCCTATTCTCCTTGAAGAAGGTGTTATTAAAGAGGAAGAAGTTGAAGATGAAACTCCTCTTGATTTTCAGGATGAGGATGAAAATGAACTATATGCTTTACTAAAGGAGATGATTAAAGCTAATGAAAAACTTGAATTGAGAGTAGATAAACTTGAAAAGACAGTTATAGCTCTTCGTCAAACAGTAGCATCTCTTGCAGCAAAAGATGTTGTTAATAACAAGTCTCAGAAGAATGCAAGTAAGCAGAACAGAAAATAAAAAAATTAGAAATGCTTCTCCCTTAGAGTATAATGGAATACAATTTAAAAGTAGGCTTGAAAAAATGGTATATCAAACTCTAAGGGAGAATAATTTTTCTGTTCAATACGAACCTACTAAATTTACTATTTGGAAAGGCTTTAGACCTGTAGTACCTTTTTATAATAAAGATAACACTACAAGAATGTTAAAGCTGGAGAGTAAAAAAATAATTGATATTACTTATACTCCAGACTTTATATTTATTCACAAAGGATATCTTATTGTAATAGAAGCTAAAGGCTTGGAAAATGATGTCTTTTATATAAAGAAAAAGCTATTTAGGAAATACCTTGAAGATAATTATCCTAATAGTATTTACTTTGAAATATATACAAAAAAGCAACTTCTTCAAGCTATTGAGATTATTAGACAATTACAAGATATTGCTTCAATAAAAACAGAATAATATGGAAATAGTAAAGGAACTAAAAGATATTAGTTGGCAAGTTCCAGAAGAAACCTACAGGGCAGACCCTGCTTTAAGTTATTCTACACTTGCAAGATTTGAAAGAGAGGGCTTCAATAAATTAGACCATCTCTTTGATAAGATTTCTACTCAATCCTTACTTGAAGGTTCTATGGTGGATTGTCTTATTACTGGTTCAGAGGAAGAATTTAATGAACTGTATTATGTTGCAGATTTCCCTTCTATAGGAGAGAAGGAACAGCAAATAGCTGATATGCTATATGAGAGATATCATGATTCATGTGAGATGTTTTCATATATCCCAAGTGATGCCATACTTGCAGTAATCAATGAAGTAGGATGGCAGAAGAATTGGAGAGATGAAACTAGAGTAAGGGTTATCTCTGAGAGAACTGCTATGTATTATAACCTTAAGACACAGGCTGGTACTAAAACTGTTGTAGATAGACCTACTTACGATAGGGTTATTAACATGGTTCGTGCATTAAAAACTTCACCTGCAACCCAAGGTTATTTTGCAGACAATGATCCTTTATCTCCTATCAAGAGATATTATCAGTTGAAGTTTAAAGCTAAGTTTGAAGGTGTGAACTATAGAGTGATGATGGACTTGGTTGTAGTAGATTATGAAGAAAAGAAAATCATCCCAATAGATCTTAAAACCAGTGGTTCTCATGAGTGGGACTTTCAACATAGTTTTGAAAAATGGTTTTACATGATACAGGCAATGTTATACTGGAGAGTGCTAAAGGCTAATCTTATGAATGACCCATATTTCAAGGATTTCACTCTAGAAAACTATAGATTCGTTGTAGTAAACAAAGAATCTCTAACACCGTTGGTTTGGGAATTTCCTCTTACTAAAATAATTGGAACTCTTATTGATAAGGATGGTAATGAATATAGAGACCCATTTGAGATTGGTAAAGAATTGCAAAGCTACTTGAACTTCAGACCACAAGTACCAAAAGGCATTGATAAAGATGGTATCAACATCATTGATTGTCTGAAACTTAAAGAATAATATAACTGTATAATAATAAGATATAATGTTAATAGTAAAACGTAATGGCACTAAAGAGGAATTCAATCCTGATAAGATTGAAGGAGCAATTCTTAAAGCATTTAAGGCATGCAACTATAGTATCGGTGAGGTGGACAGAAGGAATATTACTGAGTTTATTAATAATCTTGGTAATGGTGTCCTTGCTACCATGGATAATCCTGTCAAGGAAGAAATTCCTGTAGAATGTATTCAAGATAAGGTAGAGAAGTTCCTCTGTAAGCGTTGGTTCCCTGTAGGCAAAGCTTATATGCTTTATAGAGAACAGCATAAGAAAATCAGAGATAATGTAGCAAGAAATCTTCAGTTTATTGATAATTTTGTTAAATCTGATAATACTGCAAATGCAACTATTGATGACAACAGTAATGTTGCTACACATAACATTGCAGTAATGAATACTGAAATTCATAAAGAGGACAATAAGGAAACTAATATTAGAATATGGTATGATAAAATTAAGGAACTCTATGGTAAGGAATTGGCAGAACAATTCCTTATAGATATTAATACTATACTTTACCCCCACGATCTTTCTTCACAGATTGGTATGCCATATTGTGTTGCTATTACTCTTTACCCTTTCCTAAAGAATGGTATAAAGGATATTGGAGGTTTGAGTGCTGCTCCTAAGAACATTGACAGTTTCTGTGGTCTTTTTGTAAATCTTGTATTTGCCATTGCTGCTCAGTATAAAGGGGCTGTAGCTACTCCAGGAATGCTACTTTGTATGGATTATTTTCTTAGAAAGGAATGGGGAGATAATTATTATCAGAAGCCTGAGACAATTATTACATCAGAACATTGTCTAAGACAAATGACAATTCAAAAGCAAATACATCAGTATTTTCAGCAGATATGCTATTCTCTTATGCAACCATCAGGATCAAGAGGAAATCAAGCTTGTTTTTGGAACTTGTCTATCTTTGATAAGCCTTTCTTTGATACTATGTACGGAGATTTCTATTTCCCTGATGGTACTAAGCCAAAATGGGAATCTCTTACATGGTTACAGAAAGATTTTATGCATTGGTTAAATGAAGAGAGATTAAAGTGCATACTAACTTTTCCTGTTGTATCACTCTGTCTTATATATCAAAACCATAAGTTCCTTGATGAAGATTTATATCAGTTTGCAGCAAAGGAATATGCAGAAGGTGATAGTTTCTTTACATATATAAGTGATAGTGTAGACAGCTTATCATCATGTTGCCGTCTTTCTTCTAAGTTATCTAAGCCACAGTTTAACTTCACCAATGGTCAGCTCAGTGAGATGACTGGTTCAAAGAATGTTATTACTCTCAATCTCAATAGGATTATTCAAGATTGGTATAAAATGATGAAAACTCATAATTCAGGGTGGAATAAAAATAGAGCAAAAGAAAGCTATCCTGATTTAATGGATTACATTAGAGAAGATGGAGCTATTCTCGATAGAGTATATAAGTATCAAACTGCATATAATGAAATCCTCAAATATCTCTATGAGAAGAATTTGCTTACTGTATATAATGCAGGATTTATTAATATGAAAAAGCAGTATCTTACTATAGGTATTAATGGTTTAAATCAAGCAGCAGAGTTCTTAGACATGAAATGTAATAAAAATAAGCAATACGAAGAGTTCTGTAGTATGATTTTTAGTACTATCAAGGAGCAAAATGCCCTTCATAAAACTAAAGATTGTATGTTCAATACAGAATTTACACCTTGTGAATCTGCTGCTATAAAACTGTATAATAGAGATAAAAAGAATGGATATTGGGTTCCAAAAGATACTAATCTCTATGCTTCCTATATCTTTAAGCCTAATGATATTGAAATCTCTGTATTAGACAAAATTCATTTACACGGTAAAGAAGTATGTGGAGATAATTTAGATGGAGGTTCTGCATGCCATGTGGGCTTGGATAGTCATTTGGATAAAGAACAATACTTAAAGATCATCAAATATGCCGCAGAGGAAGGATGTAAATATTTCACATTTAATGTACCTAATAGTGAATGTGATGATTGTGGTTTTATTACTAAACATCCTATTACAGAATGTCCAAAATGTGGTAGTAAACACATTAGTTATTATGACCGTGTAATTGGTTATCTTACTAAGATTAGCAATTGGTCTAAAGGCAGACAAATAGAGCAGAAGACAAGAGTATATACTAAAAAGGAAGATGTATGCTAAAATATTTATACTGCAAGGAAATATTTGCAGAAGTACCCTCAGAGATAACTCTGGGGGTATCTATTTCTGGATGCCAGATAAGATGCCAAGGATGTCATTCAAGGGAACTATGGGAAGATAAAGGTACACTTCTCACTATAGAGGAGTTGCAGAATCTATTAGATGCTCATAAAGGCATTACATGTCTCTGTATTCTTGGTGGGGAACATGATATAGATACTCTAATAGAGCTATTCCAATATGCTTATAAGAAAGTAAAGACTGCATGGTATTGTGGCTTGGATATGATGCCAAAGGATAAACTAGGTATAATGCAATATCTGGACTACCTAAAGCTTGGTCACTATGACCATGAGTTAGGAGGTCTGAACTCTCCTACCACTAACCAAAGGTTCTATCAGATAGAACATCAGGGAGATGGTAGTTATTATGAACATGATATAACATTTAAATTTAAAAAGTAAAAAATGAAACAGAAGATATATATTAAGAGATTTAGTAAAGATGTAGAACTCCCTAAAATTATTGCCAAAGGAGATTGGATTGACCTTAGAAGTGCAGCAGAAGTAACACTGAAAGCCCCTGTTACTAAGACTACTGCAAAAGGTAAACCAAAGGAAGTTGAGTTTAGTACGGCTCTTATTCCTCTTGGAGTAGCTATGTTGTTGCCTGGTGGTATGGAAGCAAATGTAGTTGCTAGAAGTGGAACCTTCAATAATTATGGTGTTCTACAGACTAATGCCTATGGAGTTATTGATGGTGGAGAGTTTGGATATAATGGTCCAAATGATGAATGGAAGTTCCCTGTAGTAGCTCTTAGAAATACAACATTCTCCATTAATGATAGAGTATGTCAGTTTAGAATCCAGCTTAGCCAGAAAGCAACCATGTGGCAGAAATTGAAATGGCTGCTTACTAGTGGAATTAAGATTATTGAAGTAGAAGACCTTCCAGAAAAAGAAGATAGAGGAGGCTTTTCAACAACAGGAACTAAATAATTATATTAATTAATCTTGTGCATTGTCCTTTCCTAGGACAATGTATTTTAAATATTACAACTATGAAAATTGCAGTCTTGGATTATTGTTTAGGAGAAATTATTATTAAGGATGTCCCTAAAAGTCTTGAAAACCTTGACGGTGATGACATTTGTACTCAAATGGGGTTTAAACAAAGTAATGTAGAATATATGCTAGTTGACGATATTCTTCCTATTGATATTGATACAGAAGGCTGTACAGCAAATATAACATTAAACTAAAAACTATGATAAAAAAGATAATTCATAAATTTCTCAACATTCATCCTCAGGCAATGTCCTTTCAAAATTCAATGGATCTTGCAGAACTACCCGTAGTAACATTCCGTCAAGGAGATAAGAAGATTAACTTTCTTCTTGATACAGGCTCTAACAATTGCGTCATTGATAGCAATATTCTAAAGAGCATTGACCATAAAATGCTTAATGTTGAAACTAACATCTCAGGTCTTGAAGGTAATGCTCAAAAGGCAGGAGTATGCACTATCAGGATGTCTTATAAAGAAAAGGAGTATGAATATCCTTATGTTATTCAGGATATGAGTGCTGCCTTTAATTCCATAAAGAAAGAGACTGGAGTTACAGTTAATGGCATGCTTGGCTCAAAATTCTTCAATGAGTTCAAATATGTCCTTGACTTTGATGAATTGATAGCTTATAGTAAAGAATGATATATTTAGTTACAGCTAATCAACAACTATTTGAAAATGATGTCTATAAGATAATCTCTGTTAATGAATCTCTTGCCATAATGAAAGATTGGAAGATGATTCAATTTGATACAGAAACTCTAGGCAAAGACCCTCATGTAGGAAGTCTATTACTAGCTCAATTTGGAAGTATAGACAAAAGTATTCAGATAGTTGTTGATTGTACTACTATCAGTATTCTTAAATATAAAGAGGTATTGGAAAGTAACTATTTGATAGGTCAGAACTTAAAGTTTGACTTACAATGGTTATACAATTATGAGATTATTCCTCTTAAAGTTTATGATACAATGATAGTAGAACAGGTTCTATATCTAGGATACCCTCCACTATACAAAGACCCTATCAATGGTATATCATATAGTTTACAGTCTATAGCTGAAAGAAGATTAGGTATCTATATTGATAAAACCGTTAGAGGAGAAATACAATGGAGGGGTATTGATACATCTACTATAAAGTATGCAGCAGGAGATGTTATTCATCTACATGATATAATGAAATCTCAAGTTGCAGATTGCAAGAAACAAGGATGTATAGTTGGGGCTAAACTGGAGTGTGACTTTGTACCTGTAATAGCTTATCTGGAATGGTGTGGCATTCATCTTGATGAAGAGAAATGGAAAGCAAAGATGAAAATAGACAGGCAGCATCTTGATGAAGCTATCAATGACTTGAACAATTTTGTCCTTTCAGACCCAAAACTTAAGGAGTTTACCTATGTGAATACTCAAGGAGATTTATTCAATGGATTTGATTTATCTCCTAAGTGTACTATAAACTGGGCTTCCTCTGCACAAGTCATTCCCTTGTTAAAGAAACTAGGTTTTGACACTAAAGTGCAAGATAAAGAATCTGGTGAAGATAAGGAAAGTGCTATGGAGAAAGTCCTTAAGAAACAAAAAGGAGTTAACGATGAGTTTCTAAAACTATACTTAGGTAAAGGAGAACCAGAGGATGAAGATTACTATGCAGGCTATAATGGTTCTGCTAAGGTAGTAACATCCTTTGGACAAAATCATCTGAATGCCATTAATCCAAATACAAACAGAGTACATACCATTTACAGACAATTAGGTTGTGATACAGGAAGAATGTCATGTGGGTCAAAAGACAACAATGATGATTTAGCTAAAATGAAGCATTTACCTATCAATCCTTCTGCTAAACAAAAGAAAGAAGGAAAGGCTTGTCCCTATCCTAATATGCAGCAATTGCCTGCTGATGATATTACAAGAGGATGCTTTACTGCACCTAAAGGTTATAAATGGTGCAGCTGTGACTATAGTGCTATTGAGAGTAGACTTGGTGCTGATATATATCAAGAGCAATCTATGATTGATGAGTTTCTTCATGGTAGTGGAGATATGCATTCATTGTGTGCTTATATGGTATATACAAAAGAAATTCCTAGAGATACTTCTATAAAAGATATTAAGAAGCTATATCCTCACTTTAGAAAGGAAGTTAAGTCTGTTGAGTTTTCTCAGCAGTTTGGAGGAACAGCCTTTGCTATACAAAATGCTATGGGATGTACTATAGAAAAAGCTGAAGAGTTTGCTAAAGCTTATGCCACAGGTTTCCCTGGTATTGCTAAATTCAAAGAGAAAGGTTCTAAGGAAGTAAGAAGTAAGGGATATATTCTTCTCAATCCTATAACTGGACATAAGACTTATTGGGCAACCTTTAATAAATGGAAAGAAGAACAAAATCACTTTACTTCTGAGTTTTGGGAAGAGTATAGAAATATACATAAACCCAACAAAGATAGTGTATATATTGAAGTCAAAGAACACTTTAAGGAAGTATCTAAATGGGATAGAAAAGCACTCAACTCTGTAACTCAAGGTACAGGTGCTATAGTTCTAAAGGATTCACAGATTGCTATTTTTCATTGGGTTGTAGAGAATGGTTATTTTGGAAAATGCAGACTTGATAACTTAACTCATGATGAATGTAATTGGGAATATTCTGAGGAGCTTACTACATTTCCTAAAGTTGTAGAAGAGTATATGGAAAGCTCTGCTAGTAAGTATTGTAAGTCAGTACCAATACCAGCAGTAGCTGAGGTATCAGATCATTGGGTTCATTAAACATTAATTATGAGAGTAACAGAAGATGAATTAATAGATATTTGGAGGTACTTCCAGTATTGTTGCCTTCCTTCAATAATAATGGCAAAGTATGCTTATCATGATTATCTTAAAAATATTCAAGAAGAAAAATCCTTTTATAAATTTGAGGTAAAGCATGTAATTAATAAAGTAGGTAAACAACTGGATTTACTTCCAAATAAATTAATGGCTGTAAGTAGACAGAATGAGAGATATATGAATATCCTTAGTTCTAATATTGATGAACTCTTGGAAGATAATACAGATGAGTTATATAAGAGCATCTATATCTCTTTTAGAAATGCTAAATTTAAACATGTAGATTGCCTTTCTGCCCTTCATTATATTTCTACAATGCTGCAAATATCCTCATGTATTTTTTCTCAATGTTGCAAAGATATGCAAAAAGTAATGGGGAAAGACCCTACAAAGGGCTTTGGGATATATAATTTGAAAGAATATGCAGATATATGGAATACTGTCTGTGATAAGGCAGCTAAACAATTTGGATATTTAGGTTCTAATAAGAAAGCCCCTTCTGTAGACCTTAATAATCCAAGATGTACTAAGGCTGTACATTGTATTAGAGCTAAATATTCTAATGTGAATACCCTCACAGAGGCTTTAAGAAGGTCATACCCTTGGAGTCTTAACTATAAAGAAGGTATTCCTTTTGAGGAATCTGCTGACTATCTTATAGTAAATAGTAATAATCAAAAACTTGATAAATGTGATTAAAGTAATGGAATTTATAAGAACTCTCAGAGAGAAGCAACAAACTTCTCGACAAAATACTATTCATGCAGAAGCACATGATGTTATCTGCTTGGCTGATTTTGATGAGAAAATCTATATTGCATACAATGGAACTCCTTTAGTACCTGTAGAGAGTACTTGGACTCAGAAAGAGATTCTGGCAAAGTTAGATGAAACTCGTCAAAGTTTTATCAATTATAAGATGAAGCAAATGAATCAGCCAAAGATATCAGCAATGCTATAGTAAAGAACATTAAAATCAAACAATTATGCTAATAGAAGTAAAAGCAAAGGTTGCTTGGAAAATAGATGGAAAGGTAAAGAAGAAGATTGAAACTTATATCCTGGATAAGGAAGTATTTGCTGAAGCAGAATATGAAGTACTATCTCTTCTTAACCAAGACAAGAATATTGGAGAAGTTGAAGACTTTGAGATTACAGGCTTAAAGCTATCTATTGTCAAGGAAATAATAACTCAGTATGAAGGAGATCATACCTTTATAGCTACCCTTAGAGATACTACCCTGCTTGATGATGGTAGTGAGAAGACTATTAAATATAAAGTCCTCTTATGGGCTAATAATATTGCAGAAGCAATGACTCATACCAGAGAGATTGCTCGGCAAGGCTATGATATGCAGATAGATGGTCTTAAAGAGGTTAATTACACATACTTAAATTCTCAGGAAAATGAAGAATCAACGTCCACAGAAAATCAACTCTCAGAAGGAGCTTGATGATTTAATAAGAAAAGTAGAAGATGGTTATCCCTTAGAATGCTTTGTACTCCTTAACTTTGGAATAAGAAGTTCTAAGGAAATATCCCTTAATGAAAACAATGATTACAATATCTACAATGAAATAGACGATTCAGAAGAGACTATAGTACATAGTCAACTTATGAGTTCATTCATTGGAGAAGCAATTAGTAAAGGAGCATTATATAAATATTGATATGGAACATATAGAAAAAATTAAGGAATCAATAAAAGCACTTAATTCCTTTATAATCTTATCTATGGAGGGAAGTTCACAAAAACAACTTGCTTTAGCAAACTTAAATACCATAGATAAGGAAATAGCAGAATTAGAAAAGATCCAAAACTATACCAGAGCATCTGCAACTTCAACTAAAGAAGACCTTCAAAAAGAAAAGGTTAATCACCCTTCTCATTACAAGAATGGTAATATCGAATGTATAGAGGCAATGATTGATGTTTTTGGTAAAGATAAAGTAGCTGCTTTCTGTGAACTGAATGCATTCAAATATCAATGGAGAGCAAACAATAAGGGCACTGATATTCAAGATAAGAAGAAAGCTGTATGGTATCTTAACAAATATATTGAACTTAACAAGGAAGAATTATGAAGTATATATTAATTGAATTCCCAGAAATCCAAGAATATATGGAATTAGAGGGTTTTGAAGAACATAGCTCTTTAGCTGACTGTGATAAATTTGGACCTTCTGCTTATTTTGTAGAAGAAGAATGGTTAAATGAAATCAATAGAGAAAAGAAATGAGCTTAGATTTATATATTTATAGTAAGACTCCTGTGCTTCATAGAGGTACAGGAGTTTATATTAGAGATAATGGAGAGACTAAAGAGCTTGCTACCAAGCAAGAAGTTCTAACTTATTTTCCTGATGTTAATCCTGATGATATTGAGGAAAAGACTTATGAAGATGATACATATTTTCATATCAATCTCACTCATAATCTGACAACTATGGCTGATAAGTGCAAAGTAGACCTATATAGTAGGTGTATGACTATACATGAAGAAAGTCCTACTCTGTACAATTTACTATGGCATCCCAAAGAAACTATGGGTATAGGAGAGCCTACTATGGAGTATGTAGAAGGACTTATATCATGCTATAGGAAGCTTTTAGAGGATGCTGATTACTTTAAGAAATACAATCCAGAAAATGGTTGGGGAACTTATGATCAGTTACTCAAAAGAACTAAAGAGTATATAAATGCCCTTATGTCTATCTCTGATAATTTTGAAAACTATATTATTTGTGCAGATACTTAATACTTAAAATATGAAAGATAATTATCCAATGGGAGCAGCTAATAATCCTAATGCTCCTTGGAACCACTCAGATCTTAAACCTATGAAAGTAGATTGTTGTGTATCTTACAGCTTAAGCAAATCTATGCCTGTCAATGTCACTGATTATAATGTATCAGAAGATTATGAATCTGAGGTAGATGATGAAGGACATAGATACTGTAATAAAATTCAAGAGAATGACTTTGATAATACTAATTTCTTTGAGGAGTTTAAGAATGATGATGAAGCCATAGGTATCCCTACTTTACTTAAAGAGTTAAGAACTCTTTGTCAAGAAGCAATTGACTCCTATAAAGCAACAATGGACATTATAACTCAAGTCAGCAGCAATGAGAACATAAAGTCTATGAAAAAGAAAATCAAACACTATGAACTTCTTATAAAAGCTTCAGAAGGCTGGATTGTAGATGATTTAGATGTTTGTCAAGAGTAATTAAATAGAAGTATTATGATTACAGATTTATCAATAAACTATGAATGTGAGGGACTTCAGTACTTTATTAAAGTCCCTTCAGAAGATGAAAATCTTCCTTATAATTTAGCAGAAGCTTTTAGAGAAGTCATTGAGAAATCAAATGCTAATGCAGATATGGTAATTGAGCAGTTGATAGAGAGTTTTGATTATGTAACTAAAGGTGTAGATGTATGACAAAGAATAGTATAACCTTAAGTCCTAAGCATGGTGTTAATCCATCAGTCTTACGTTGCATTTGTTGTGGGAAAGACTATGGTGTAGCCATGTTAGGAAAGCTAAAAGGAGACAAGGAAGCTCCAAGAGAAATATTCCAAGGTCTTTGTAATGATTGTGAAGGAGTAGTAAAGCAAGGTGGAGCTATGATTATTGAGGTTGGAGATGAAGAAACTGGTAATAACCCTTGTAGAACAGGCAGATTAGTGGGAGTATCTAAAGACTTCAAGGACAGAAATCACTTGCAAAACTCTATTATGTATATGGAAAGAGGTCTATTCTCTAAAATATTTGGGGAAGTAAACTTTAGTAAATAACCCTTTAAAAGAAGAAATTATGTATTTAGATTATTGGTGAAGGAGAAAAATTCGAAAGAATTAGAAGGGTTACTGGATATTTAGCAGGAGATGTTTCTAGATTTAATAACGGTAAAAGAGCAGAAGAGAGAGATCGTGTTAAACATTCTGGCGTTAAAGAACTATTAAAAGAGACAAAGTAAATGGAAATTAGATTAGCCGCAGATTTACAACCTGATTCTATTGTTGACGGAGAAGGAATAAGAACAGTTATATGGACTCAAGGGTGTCCGCATAACTGTAAAGGCTGTCATAACCCAGGGACACATGATTTTAATGGTGGATTTTTAGTAGATGTTGATGAAGTAATTGAAGAGTTAAAAAACTTAGAAGGTCAAGATGGAATTACTTTATCTGGTGGAGATCCAATGTGTCAAAGTGAAGCTTGTTTAGAAATTTGTAAAGCCGCTAAAGAGTTAGGACTTAATGTTTGGTGCTATACTGGTTTTACTTATGAAAAGATTCTTAATAATCCAAAACAAAGGGCTTTACTTCAATATATAGATGTAGCTAGACCATTGATTGTAAAAAATGCACCAGTGCAAGAATTGACAGAGTCTTCACCCGTATTTATCAACAATACAGCATCAGGACCACCAATCCAACTCTTGGTCTCAACAACGCCA
>OQVQ01000132.1_pt1 | contig 34743 bp, 26 predicted proteins | sample 1691491 | NCBI WGS metagenome assembly OQVQ01 (sample SAMN03418252, study PRJEB22391) | human gut metagenome | biome: human-gut; feature: organic feature; material: feces | host: Homo sapiens | place: Tanzania | collected 2013-01
AGGGCTTTGGAAACCCTACATAATTCCAAATACGAGAAACCTGCACTTTCCATTCACGTTTTTTGAAAGATTTTCGAAAAATTTTGACGTGTTCAATGTAATTCAAAACAACGAAAGCAATTATACAAAGCAAAACGGAACCGTTCATTTGTCCTGAAACCCACGTCAAAAAACATTTCAAAAGGATGTTGACTTTTTGGGTGAAATAATCTACATTTTGCAAGTCATGGAGAGGTTCCCGAGCGGTCAAAGGGGGCAGACTGTAAATCTGTTGGCTCAGCCTTCGAAGGTCCGAATCCTTCTCTCTCCAACTTCAAGGTCTTCTTCGAAAGAGGAAGACCTTGATTGTCTATAGACGTTTTTTTATACAGGGACTGCCATGAGTAGCTGTTTCTACGACAAAGGACTCCGTTTTGAATGCCAATGCTGCAACTACTGCTGCAGCACGGAGCCGGGTTATGTCCTTTTGGGGGAGGATGATGTCACAAGAATGGCATCGTGCCTTGGTTTGGATAGGAAGAAATTCATAGATACCTACTGTCGCCATGTGGACATGGGAGCATTCAAGATGCTGAGCCTAAAGGAGAAGGAGAACTACGACTGCATATTCCTTTGCGAAAAAGGCTGTACCGTGTATAAAGCACGTCTCAGACAGTGCATGACGTATCCGTTCTGGGCTCATGTGCTTGAAAGCGAGGAGACGTGGAACGAAGAGGCCAAGGCCTGTCCTGGAATAGGAAAGGGTAGACTGTACACCAAGAAGGAGATTGACGAGAAGCTTCAATTCCGTATGGACAACAAACCAATTATGGTGCTGTAGATGGCAAAGTATTCAGAGGCGGTCATAGAGGACATAAAGAACAGACTTCCTGTAAGCGAAGTCGTATCCCAGTATGTAAAGCTCACAAGAAAGGGAGACAGGCATTGGGGGTTGTGTCCTTTCCATCATGAGAAGACCCCTTCGTTCACAGTCCTTGACAGCGGTGGGTTCTACAAGTGCTTTGGCTGCGGCAAAGGCGGAAGCATATTCGACTTCGTCATGGAGATGGAGCATGTAAGCTTCCCAGAGGCCGTTGAGATACTTGCAAAGAAGGCCGGCATTGAGCTCAAGGAGGAATCTGAGGGTGAAAAGCGCCAATACAGCAAGCAAAAGGCCATTGGAGAGCTGTACGATAGGCTTTACAAGACTTACCACACGATACTTCTGGCCCATCCACAGGCGCAGGCTGCGCGCGATTACCTTGCAAAAAGGAAGGTGTCGGCTGATACCATAGAGAAGTTCCAGCTTGGATACTCCCCTGACGACCCAAAGTGGCTGTATGGGTTTCTAAGGAAGAACAACTACTCTGATGAGGTTCTCAAGGAAAGCGGGCTTTTCAGTCGAAACTACGAGACGCTTCCTCTTTTCAGAAACAGGATAATGTTCCCAATAAGGACATGGCAGGGCAACTGCGTGGCCTTTGGAGGAAGGGACCTTTCAGGTGAGAGCAGGGCAAAGTACATAAACACGCCTGATACTGCCATATACAGCAAGAGGAATGTCCTATTTGGTTTCTACGAAAGCCTTTCCACCATAAAGGAGAAGAAGGAGATTACGCTTTGCGAAGGCAATTTCGATGTCATCTCACTTCATCAGGCCGGCCTTACGTACGCTGCGGCTCCACTTGGAACGGCGTTCACTGAGGAGCAGGCAAAGCTCATAAAGAGATACTGCGACAGGGTGAACCTTTTGTTCGATTCCGACTCCGCCGGCCAGAATGCAACGGCCAAAGCCCTGCTTATATGTCAGAAGCTTGACCTTTCGAACTTTGTGGTGAAGCTTGAGGGTGCAAAGGATGCATCCCAGATGCTTGAGGAGCAAGGGGAGCAAACGCTTGCAAAAAGCGCTGTAAATGCTGTTACAGGCTTTTCTTATCTTGTATCATCGGCCTTAAAAATGTATGATATACGGCAGCCTAAAGGCAAATCATCTGTTTTCAAGGAGGTTAGGCCTTACCTTGACGCAACGAGCTCAGACATCGAGCGCCAGGGATATATAAAATATCTTTCAGACGTCCTTCGCATTCCGGAGGAGAAGATATTGAGCGACTACATGAAGCAGCGGGGCACAGAGCCTGAACCCAAAGAGGAAGAGAAGGCAACGATAGGTATTGCGTACAATCCGCTCAAGGCTTCCACGGAACTCAATGCAATGCTCATTCTAATGAAGAACAGGGATCTTTTCGAACGCTTCAGAACGAAGGTTAAGGTATCGGACATGGTCGATCCTTTGGCTAGGAAGCTCTATACCGTTCTTGAGGATGCTTCGCGTCAGGATGTACGGACCCCTGAGATTCTTCTTCAAATGATCGAGCAGCAGGAACTGAAGGATCTTACAGTTACCGCATTCGCCAGTCCAATGTACGACAGGTCCAATGCTGAGAAGGTCTTGGAGGACGCAGTGCTCCAGATAAGGCTTCGTCGCCTTGAGGAGAAGCGCAACAGAGTACTCAGACTTCTAAGCAGCGGGGAAATGGAGAATATGGACGCAAGTGAGGTTGGGCAGTATCTTTCAATGAAGGCTTCGTTGGACAAGGACATCGAAGAACTCAAGGAAGAGATGGAACACAGGGAATAGAGATGACAGAGGAAAACAAACAGGAAATACTGCAGAAGCTGATCTATTCAGCTCAGAACGAAAACAAATTCACCGTGTCGGACTTGAAGGAGTACCTTTTGTCCGAGCACGTCGATGCCGATGAGGACATCGAATACTTCAGAAACCAACTTGAGAAGAAGAATCTGATAATCTCTGAGAGCGATGTGGAAACTCCGGATTTCATAGAGGAGCCTCCAACGGACGAGATGGAGGAAATCGAGGACGAAGAGGAGGACGATGCCCTTCTTGGTGGGGACGAAGACGATGAAATCCTCACTGACGACGTAGATGAATTGGACGTCCAGGAGCCTGCAGAGTCAGAGGACGAGACCGATGACGAAGACGATGATGATCTTGACGACGAGGACGACAGGATAGACGAAAAGGATTCATACACCAAGAGCTTCATCCTTGAGAACTTCAACGACGGTTCGGGTCCAATGGACACCATGGCCAACATAGACGAGGACGTGGAGCACGCCGTTCACAGACCATCGGTCCTTGGTACGGACAAGGGCGAGACCAGCTCAGACGACCCAATAAGGCTGTACCTTCGTGAGATTGGAAAGGAGACTCTCCTTACTGCAGAGGAGGAAGTTGAGCTTTCCAAGCAAATGGAGGAGGGTGCCCTCATAATAAAGGGTGTCATCCACAAGTCCGGCATAATGATCACATGCTTTGCGAACATCCTTGAAAAGCTCAACACCCGCTACGAGGATGCCGAGGACTACAGCGCAAAGGACCAGAAGGAGCTCATAACGGAGCAGAAAAGATACTCGACCTTCTACAAGGAATCCCTCAAGGAGTTCCAAAGCGCACTTCGCAACTACGTGGAGCTCAAGCAGAACAAGCTTGCATCAGGCGAAGAGGTCCTCAAGAACGATGAACTTGTGAAGAAGAAGAACCAGCTTCTCAAGAAGCTCTCGCAAATAGAGCTTCAGCCTGAAGAGATAAACATGTTCACCGACAAGTTCATCAACGCAGAGCATGACATAAACGAACTCAAGAACAACAGGGCTATCCTTGAGCAGAAGCTTCATGTCTCCAACGACAAGGAGGTGAGGCAGCTTTCAAGGGACCTCGTCACCACAAGCAAGCGCGATGCCGTAGAACAGCGCCTTCAGATGCAGCTTGAAGACATAAAGGAGCTGATCACCCAGTACCAGACCACTGTGAGGAGCCTCAGGAAGATAGAGTTCGAGTTCGAGGACAGCTGTGATGTGATTCTGGCCCAGGCCCAGGAGATAAAGCGTGGAATGAAGATGCTCAAGACCGCAAAGGACAGGCTCATCCAGGCCAACCTGAGGCTTGTCGTCTCCATTGCCAAGAAGTACACCAACAGAGGTCTTCATTTCTTCGATCTCATCCAAGAAGGCAACATTGGTCTCATAAAGGCCGTAGAGAAGTTCGAGTACCGCAAGGGCTACAAGTTCTCTACCTACGCTACATGGTGGATAAGACAGGCCATAACAAGGAGCATTAGCGACCAGGCAAGGACCATAAGGGTCCCTGTCCACATGATAGAGCAGATCAACAAGGTCGTCCGCGAGTCCAGAATGCTCATGCAGACACTGGGAAGGGAGCCGACCGACGAGGAGATCGCCCAGAAGCTGGGTTGGCCTGAAAGCAAGGTCAAGACGGTCAAGAACGTTGCAAGGGAGCCTATAAGCCTTGAAACCCCTGTTGGCGAGGAGGAGGATTCCCTTCTTTCAGACTTCATCGAGGACAAGGAAGTTGAGAACCCGGCAACGCAGACATCGTTCGCACTGCTTCAGGAGCAGCTTCAGGAAGTACTTTCCACACTTCCACCAAGGGAGCAGGAGGTTCTCAAGATGCGTTTTGGCCTTGAGGACGGATACTCATTGACACTGGAAGAAGTTGGGTTGTATTTTGAAGTGACAAGAGAAAGGATCAGACAGATCGAAGCCAAGGCACTCAGAAGACTCAGACATCCCAAGCGTGCCAAGAAACTCAAGGATTACGTTTGATTTTATATAGATAGGTAGGAGTAAGGTAAATGAAGGAAATCTACAACACACTCAGCCAGCTTCAGGATGTTTTGGCTAGGATGTTTGAAATCGAAGACAAGATCAAGGAAATTCCAAAGGCTTTGGCCGACAAGGAAGCCGTGCTGCAAAAGACAAAGATTACTTACCTTGAACTTCATGACAAGAGCGAGAAAGTGAAGGAAGAGCTCAAGAACCTTCGCATCAGGCTTGATGAGGCCGGTGTAAAGAGGGAGACCAGCGAGAAGATGATGGAGACCATCACCCAAGCTAGAGAGTTCGAGACCCTTCAGAAAGAGATAGAGGATGCCAAGAACGCCGAGCAGACGCTCAGAAAGAGCCTCATTGCCAAGGAGAAGTTCTATGACGAGCTCAACATGAAGCTCTCCGTCCAGGAGGAGATCATGGCTCAGCAGACCCAGGAGGTCGAAGAGGAGACCGCCGTCAAGGATGCACTCATTGCCGAGAACCAGGCTATTCTTGATGAAATCGTTGCAAAGAAGAACGAGCTTGCCAAGGACCTTGATCCAAACCTCGTGTTCAAGTTCGAGAGGATTATCAGAAACAAGGGCGGTGTTGGAATCGTTCCAGTGCATTCCATCGTATGCGAAGGCTGCCACATGACGCTTCCTGCACAGTTTGTCAACGATGTAAGGCGTGAAGACGAGATAAAGTTCTGCCAGTACTGCAGCAGAGTCCTCTACTACGAAGAGAGCGAGGACAGCGAGCATCTTGATGCTCTGTTCGATGCTTCAGACGATGTGGAGGATGGCGACGAAGAGGGCGGTGATGACAACGATAGTGGCTTCATCTCCGACGACGAGTTCAGCAACCTCGATACTCTTTGATTTCGTTTTTTGATATTTGAATCGTAAGGTTCTTCAAGCAATCGCTTTGGCGCTGGTTCTCCAGCGCCCGAGAGGAAAGTCCGAGCTCCATAGGACATGACGCCGGGTAACGCCCGGGAGCCGTAAGGCTACAGACAGTGCAACAGAAAGCAAACCGCCTGCTTTGCAGGTAAGGGTGAAATGGTGGGGTAAGAGCCCACCGGGAGCGTAGCGATGCGCTTCGCATGGTAAACCTCGTCAGGAGCAAGGCCAAGAAGCGTGTGGGTTGTCCGTCCAATACACGCGGGTAGGCTGCTAGATGCTGCCGGCAACGGCAGTGCCAGATAGATGATTGCATAAACAGAACTCGGCTTATGAAGGGCCTTTTTATTTTTTTTGAAAGGGGGATTGTATGAAAAGACATTCTTTTTTTGCAGTCTCCCTTTTTCTTTTGTTTGCATCATGCATTCTTGTTTCATGTATGGATGCAGAAAAAAGCTATAGGGAAGGGGACTACGAAGGTGTTGTGAAGGCCCTTGAATGGAAGAAGGTCCTGACGAACGACGACTACATCCTAAAGGCCGACAGTCTTTTTGCCTTGGGTCGCTATAACGAATCCCTCAAGAACTACATGCTCTTCCTTCTCCTTTCAGATTCCTCCGCCCCGCAACGTCAGCATACAGTCAGTCGCTTCGTCCAACTGAACGGCTACGATTCGCTCACAATCCTCATTGTTGACAAGTCCGATGGCTTTGAGGCCAGAAAAGCGCTGTACAGAGCATACGCTGGGCTTGGTGACACGGAGCGTGCCGTCGATACCATTGGTCTGCTGGCCAATGAGATGACATATTCCCAGCTTGTTTCGTTCGTGCTGGAGCGTCCTGTTGAGGGTGAGTCCATAGCCAGGCTTTTTTCTTCGTGGTGGTTTGGAATCGAAGAAGGGGAGAAGAAGACGTTTTTGGATCTTCTGTGCCAGTATTCTGAGATGGACGGGCTTGATGAAAAGGCCACGAGGATTTGCCTTGAGACCACGGATGCAATGATTGCCGATTCCTACTATACTCAGGATGATGCCTTGCTTTCCGCTTTGCTCAAGACGAAGGGCAATATCCTTGAGAAGCTGTACGATAGGATAAATGCAAGGATGTATTGGAATCAGGCGTACAGGTTGAACCCTGATGACGTATCCCTTTTGGAAAAGCTTGGTAGATAATTGATTGATTCTTTGTGACTAAGGATTTGTGAGATGATAGAAAGAGATGAACTAGGGCGTATCGTTGACCTTGAAGGTTGTCTTGGACCAGGTTTCCTGGAAGTTGAGAACCCATCGAGATACATTGGAAGCGAGTACATATATGGAAGAAAGAGCCCAAAGGAAGGCGACCTTAAGTGCGCCATGTGCTTTCCTGACATGTATGAAATTGGAATGTCAAACAATGCAATGAGGATCATATACGACATCCTCAACAGGTTCGATGGTGTATTCTGTGACAGGGTCTTTGCTGTGGCTCCTGACTTCGAGTCCATGCTCAGGGAGAAGAGGATTCCTTTGTTCACACTGCAGGAGCATCTTCCATTGTCGTCTTTGGATTTCCTTGGAATCTCGATTGGGTACGAGCTGTGCGCCACAAACATCCTTCAAATCCTTGATTTGGGTGAAATTGCCATAGATGCAGCTGACAGGAAGGAAAGCGACCCTATTGTCATAGCAGGCGGTCCTGCATCCACAAATCCACTTCCTTTCGCTAGGTTCTTCGATTTCGTTTATATTGGAGAAGCTGAGGCCTATTTCCAGGAATTGACCGATATCCTCAAGAAATACAAGAAAAGAAGCGAAAGGATAGAAGCGCTGAAGGCCATTCCTTGTCTATGGTATCCTGGAATAGAGAGGACAAAACGTGCTGTAGACCTCAAATTTGGAACACATGAAGAGCAGCCTGTACTTGAGCATTTCGTCGTTCCTTCGTTCCAAGTGGCCCAAGACCACGGAACTGCGGAGATCATGAGAGGGTGCCCCAATGGGTGTAGGTTCTGCCATGCTGGTCAGTACTATAAGCCGTTCAGGCAAAGGAACCTCAAGACGATATGCAACCTTGTTGCCCAAAGTGTCGATCAGTTGGGGTACAGGGAGGTGACGCTTTCATCTCTTTCATCTGGAGACTATCCAAGCCTGGACAAGCTCATAGGCATATTGAATTCACGCTACAAAAGCCGTAACGTCTCGTTCTCGCTTCCATCTCTTAAGGTAAACACATTCTCCCTTGGTATATTGGAACAGCTCTCAGAGGTCAGAAAGAGCAGCCTTACGTTTGCAATAGAGACTCCAATGCTCGAAGACCAGCACTCAATGAACAAGGAAGTCCCTGTGGAGCAGATCATAGACATAATCCAGGAAGCGAAGACCAGAGGATGGAAGCTTGCAAAGTTCTATTTCATGGTGGGGCTTCCTTTCGTTGACAGGGAAAAGGAGAAGGACGACATCGTACAGTTCCTTTCAAAGATAAGGTCTGCAACGAAAATAAACATGAACATAAACATTGGAACCTTCATTCCAAAGGCACATACACCGTTCCAATGGGTGCAGCAGATGTCCATGGAGGAATCCGGTGAACATCTCAGAGGCATAAAGAAGGCCTTGATGCAGGCTATTCCAGGTATAAAGGTCTCGTACCATGAACCGTCCATATCCTTCCTTGAGGGCATTGTCTCACGTGGAGGCTATGAATGCGGAGACCTCATAAAGAAGGCCTATGAACTTGGCTGTAGAATGGATGCATGGGACGAATACATCAAATGGGACATGTGGATGAAAGCCATTGAAGACCTCCATTATGATACAAGTCCTAGGCATTGGGAGTTGGACGATGAGCTTCCATGGGATTCCGTTTCAATGAACGTTTCCAAGAAGTACCTAAAGGAGGAATACCTCAGGGCAAAGGACAGAAGGCTCACTTCAGTGTGCTCCGATTCCTGCAACCACAACTGCGGTGTATGTGGAGCCAAGGCCGCCCATGTCGTCAAGGCTCAGAACGAAGAGGCTTTTGAAGAAGGTCCTTCTGATGCAACTTGCTTTGAGAAAACGAAATATGACGTTATATACGACCCTTGCGACTATGTCCAGACCATAATAACGTATGAAAAGAGGGACAGAGCCGTCTATAGTTCACACATTGCAGTCATGAGACAGTTCGAGATGGCCTTCCAACGTGGCGGCATAAAGGTCCAGTTCACGCAGGGCTTCAATCCAAAGCCCAAGATGGAGTTCCTGAATCCTATCTCTATGGGAGTCACAGGCCTCAATGAGCTTCTTCTTTGCGAGCTTCCACGGCAGCAGGTCAACGATGACCTGATTGCAATTCTCAACGATTCAATAGCCGATGGCTTTGTCGCAAAGTCAGTGCGAATGATCGAACCGGATCCTTCAGGAAGGAAGATTTCGCTTTCGAGCAAAATGAAAGGATCTGTATATGAAATAGATGCATCAAACGATGCTGAAATACGCAGTATCCTGGAAGTTAAATGCAATGAGGGCAACAACGACTATAAGGTGCTTTGCATGGGCTCAGGGATTTTTGAAGTCCATATCAATGGAGACAAGAACCTTTTCAAGCTTTTGTTCCCATCTGAAATGAGCAAGTTCCATATTGCCGGTTCATGCCGCATAACACGCAAATACATAGAGATGGAGAAGATATGATAGACTATACCTTGCAAAAGTCCAACGATGAAAGAAAATGCATGTCGAATCTATACGACATAGTTTCATGTCTTAGAGATCCTATTGACGGATGTCCTTGGGACAAGGAGCAGATGCCTGTTGATATAATCCGTAGCATGCAAGGTGAAATCTACGAATACATAGATGCCTTGAACGAAAAGGACAAAGCACATCAATGCGAAGAGCTCGGAGATGTCTTTCTGAATCTTTTCCTTCTTGCCAAGATACATGACCAGAACGGCGATTTCAAACTCAGCGATTGCTTGAACGATGCTTGTGAAAAATATATAAGGCGCCATCCACATGTCTTTTCCAATGTTGAGGTTTCAAATGCCGACGAGGTTCTTGTCAACTGGGCCAATATAAAGAAGAACGTCGAAGGTCGCACTCAGGCAGGTTTCTTCGATGGTGTGCCAAAGGATGCACCTGAACTTGAAAGATGCTATTCGATTTCAAAGAAAGCAGCCAAGGTTGGTTTTGACTGGAACTCAATTGATGGAACGTACGACAAGGTAAAGGAAGAACTTTCAGAGGTTCAGGCTGCTTCAACGCAGGATGAAAAGCTCGATGAGATAGGCGATCTTCTTTTCACAGTCGTTCAGGTCGCAAGAAAGAACCATATCAAACCACAGGACGCATTGGCCCATGCCAATTTGAAGTTCACAAAACGCTTTGAATATGTCATAGAAACCGCCAAAGCCCGTGGTATGGACTGCGAACATCTTACGGATTCCCAGATAGATGAGCTTTGGAACGAGGCAAAGCATTCTTGCTAATCTTGTTTTGAATTGTTTTTCCACTTCTCCAGTTTAACAGAATACGGATTATATACAATTTTTTTGAGAATATACTATGGCCATTATAGAGTACCCAAACTACAACGAAAGCCTTGTCTCCCTCGCTTCCTCAATACTCTCCTTCTATGGAGTGGACAATCCTGGACATCCATCGCTTCCTCAAATCGATTCTCTGTTGGCTCAAAAGAAACCTCGCAACATAGTCCTCATGCTGTTCGATGGATTTGGATACAACATAATGAAGAGGAACCTTCCTGCGGATAGCTTTCTTGCAAGACATATCGTCATGAGCTTTTCGTCAGCGTTTCCTCCAACGACCGTTGCCGCCACGACAGCGTTGCGTTCTGGAAAGACTCCAATCGAAACAGGCTGGCTTGGTTGGTTTTCATATTACAAGGAGATCAATGAAGTTGTGACCACATTCACAAGCCACAGGTTTTATGATGACAGCTATGTAGGTCAGGACCTTGCAGCAAAGTACATTCCGTATACTCCAATTGGAGTAAGGATAGGCAATGCCAATCCAGATGTCCTATACAGTGAGCTTGCACCTTTTTCAAAATTCAGGATAGATTCCCTTTCCAAAATGGAAAGCTCCCTCACTACCCTACTCTCCAATGGAAAACGCAACTACGTCTACTGCTATTGGCCTGATCCTGACAGAACTATGCACGACTGTGGTGTCAACCATCCAAAATCCATTGAAACGGAAAGGTATATCGATTCATTCGTTGAATCCCTTACTGGAAAGTTCGCTGATACAATCTTCCTCATAGTCGCAGACCACGGTCTTATAGATGCCAGATATGTATATCTAAGCGATTATCCAAGGCTCCTTTCAATGCTCAAGAGGCCGTTTTCGATTGAACCTCGTTCAGCCACTTTCTTTGTAAAGGATGGTATGGTTGAGTCTTTCAAAAAGGAATTCGAAGAATCCCTTGGAGACCATTTCATTCTAATGGATAGGAACAAGCTATTTGAAAGCGGTCTTCTTGGTTTGGGCACACCGCATCCAATGGTTGATGAATTCGTGGGAGATTTCATCGCAATAGCAAAGGACGACAGTTGTCTTTCTATGGAAAGGCATGACAACGAGCTAATTGGAGTACATGCTGGCCTCACCCAAGACGAAATGCTTGTGCCTTTGGTTGTGGTCGATAGGACTTAGTTGTTTGAAGTCTCTGTGGAGGTTGTCTGAGACTTGGATGTCATATCCCGCTCAAACGAACCTACGTACTCAAGATGCGACCAATAGAGGTTGCTGTAGACGTTTCCCTGTGCGCTTATCGCAGCATAGACGTGGATGTACTTTGAATCCTTGAGCTCTGACATGCGCGATGATCCAAGTCCAAAGCCATAGCTTGCGGTCTTGGAAGTCGAACCGTCTTCATAGATCTCAATCCCCTCATCTGTGTTGTCTACAAGTTTCAAAGAGAACTTGGTATTGAAGCTTGAAGCTGATGTTATGTCCAAGTTGTATTTATATGCCTCTACAGGTTCTCCATTCGAATCGGTAAACGCATATACGCCATAGTCCGTCTCATCAACGGTGAACTCCCATACAGGGTTGTCGTTGGTCGCAGTCAAAGTGCTGACTCCGTATGGAATCGTACCCCTGTAGTCAGAGTTGAACTTCTTCACGAGTTCAGTGCTTAGTGAACTGTTCGTTGAGTCCGAGTAAACATACAGCAGCAACAATCCCATGTTTGGAGCATTCTCACCATCGTCTCCAGTGTAATAGTCCACCCTAATATTGAAGTTCAGAACCTTGTTCCCTTCACTATCCTCTTCTTCAGAGAGCTTACGCACAACCGTGGTATCTGAATTTGATGGCTCCCAGTATGTTGGTATTCCGCATGAGCATAAAAAAACAGACACCGCAGCAATCATGAGAACCATCATTGAACGGTGTCTGTATGACATATTCATGCCATCGTATTCCTTAAAGTGTATTCGCTATGTTCTTAGCGAGTTTGCCATACTCGGAATTTGGGTAGTCTGTGGCGACCTGCTCGAATACCGTACCAGCAAGTTGTGTGTTGCCCTGCTGTAGGTAGATTCTTGCAACATTGAACAATGCCTTTGCTGCAACGCCACTTTCCTTGTAGTCATCGAAGACCTTGTTGTAGAGGTCAAGAGCACCAGTGGTGTCCCCCATAGCCTCTGTGCAGGCTGCTTCGTTGACTAGAGCGATTGGAGCAAGATAAATCTTCGTATTGAGCTCGTATGCCTTATGGAATGCATCCTTCGCAGAAGCATAGTCCTCTTGGTCATAATGAGCCAATCCAAGAAGATAAGATGCCTTGACGGATGTATAGGAAGAACCCTTTACCATTGTGGCAAGCTCAGCTTCGTATGAATCCCAGTCTGGGGTCTCAGATGCTGCAAGCTCAGAGTACTTCTCCTCCATCTCAGCAATCTTTATCTGAGCAGAATCGCTCGACTTTGAAGAAGAACCAACGATGACGACTATCGCCACCACGACTATTGCAACAGCCGCAAGTGAGATAAGAATCGTCTTCAGGTTCTTTTCAAAGAACGCAGAGATACCGTTTATGAGTTTCTGCTCAGTGGTATTCTCTACTTCCTTTCTCAACTTCTTCTTCGCCATCGCTTATTTCTCCTCACGTGAAGAAATCAAGTCTGCAAAGGTGACTGTGTCGTCATCATCAGAGTTTGACATGTACTTAGCCACTTCAGACTGCTGGTCGCGCTTCTTCATCTCCTTGATGGAGAGAGAGAGCTTCTGATTCTTTGGATCGACATCCATGACCATTGCCGTCACTGTGTCGCCTACATTGAATCTCTTGAGGACTTCGTCTGTGTACTCCTCGTCTGGACCAACAAGTGCATACTTTGGAATTAGACCCTCGATATCGCCCAGGACCTTCACAAACACACCAAAGTCAGCTACGTTCGAAACTGTACCTGTGATTGTGGAGAACTTTGGATACTGGTGCTTGAGAGTCTGCCAAGGATTGCTTTCAAGCTGCTTGACACCAAGTCTGATTCTGCGGTTTTCCGGCTCAACCTTTGTGATTGTGACATCAATGACATCACCTTCCTTGCAGAACGAAGACATGTTCTTGACTTTCTTTGTCCATGAAACATCATCGACATGGAGGAAGCCGTCGATTCCCTCTTCAAGGTTCACGAATGCTCCGCTGTTCGTGATTTTCACGACTGGTCTGGAAAGGACCGTTCCAACTGGATATCTTTCAGCTATCGTATCCCATGGATTGTCATAGAGCTGCTTGATACCAAGGGAGACACGCTTCTTCTCAAGGTCATAGCCCAGGATCTTGCACTGTACGACATCACCAATGTTGAGGACTTCCTTTGGATTGTTGACGCGCTTCGTCCAACTGAGCTCTGAAATGTGGGCAAGGCCTTCGATTCCAGGAGCGATCTCTATGAACACGCCAAACGTCGTCATCTTGGTCACTGGAGCCGTTACGACATCGCCAACCTTGAAGTTGTCTTCGAATGTCGTCCATGGATCCTGCTGCATGTGCTTGAGGGAAAGATTGATCTTCTTCGTTTCAGGATCGATGTTGATGAGTCTGAGCTGGATCTTCTCTCCTTTCTTGACATAGTCGCGTGGGCGGTTCACATGTCCCCATGACATGTCGTTGAGATGGAGCAGTCCGTCGAAACCACCAAGGTCGATGAATGCACCAAAGCTTGTGAACGACTTTGCAACACCCTCGACGACATCGCCGATCTTGACTGTGGAGAAGAACTTCTCCTTGTTTTCCTTTATCTTCCTTTCCAGATAGTCACGTCTGGAAACAACGCTCTTGAGCTTGCTTCCACCGTGGAACTTTTCAATGATGAAGTAATCTGAGACTCCAATGAGAGACTCTGGGTTCTCGGTTCTTGTGATGTCAGCCTTCGAGAGAGGGCAGAAACCATAGTAGTCGGCACCAAGGTCAACTTCAAAGCCACCGTTGATGACCTTGACGAACTTGCCTTCCACAGGTGTCTTGTCTTCAGCTGCCTGTCTGAGCTCTTCGCCCTTGGCTTTGACATCGGCCTTCTTCTTGGAAATGATGACCTGTCCACCCTTTCCTTCCTTGTTGACGATGAGAACCGTCACAGGATCGCCAATCGATGGGACTTCATCGAATTCGTCCATTGGGATTCTTCCCTCGGACTTGTAACCGACGTCAACAAACACATACTCGTTATTGACCTGAACCACAGTACCGGTAACGAGCTGACCGTCCTCGATTCCATCAAGAGATTTTAGATATTCCTCCTGCAGTACGCTCTGCATCTCGGTATCTTTGTTTTGCATTTCTCTTTCTTCAGACACTTTTGTTCTCCTGATCCTTATATTTCTACTTTATAGATATGCCTTTTACGGCTTTTATCACTTTCTCACAAACTTCATTTATGGTCAAGTATGAAGTATCTATATAAACGGCATCTGGTGCAATTTTTAGTCCGCCTACAGGCTTGTTCCTGTCTATTGCATCCCTTTCGTTTATCTCCTTGAGTATGGTGTCGTAGTCCATAACTCCTGGATTCTGTTCATAGCGCCTTCTCGCCCTTATCTCAGGAAGCGCATCGAAGAAAAACTTATGCTCGGCATTTGGAAACACCACAGTGGTCATGTCCCTTCCCTCTGCAACGACATCCATCCTCTTTGTCAGATCATGGATCCTTTCGTTGACTATGCTTCTGACCTGAGGATTGACTGACACCTTGGATGACCAGATGTCTATTGATGGATGGTGTAGCTTGTCCTCCACATCCTCTCCATCAAGGTAGAAACGTCCATCCTTGACATCGAACTGCGCCTCTTTGGCGGCCTTCACACAGTCATCGGGCTTTGCGGGATCCAACCCAAGGTTTAGTATCCTGTACGTCACCCCTCGGTAGAAGTTTCCGGAATTGAGGTAGTACATTCCAAGTTCGTCAGATACCATCTTTGCAATTGAGCTCTTCCCTACTCCCGCAGGTCCGTCTATGGCGACTATCATCTTGCCTTTCTCCCCTTTGCATCTTCGATGAGGGAGTTCACCTCGCTCTTTGTCAGCTTTCTGTACTTCCCAAGTCCAAGTTCCCCAAGCTCTATGTGTCCAATCCTTATTCTTGTGAGCCTTTTAACCTCGTATCCCATGGCTTCGAACATGTTCCTTATTTCCCTGTTCTTGCCTTCTGTAAGGACAACGCTTGCATCTCGCTTTCCAAGGATTCTGTATGACTTTATCCTGTAAGGCCTTATCAGACCTCTATATGCATCGTCCATGTCCTTCTTTAGTATTTCAAGGTCGGTTCTGACGATGTACTCCTTCTCCGTCTCGGAAGAAGGATGCATTATGAGGTTCGCAAAGTCTCCGTCGTTGGTGAAGAGTATGAGCCCCTGAGAGTCCTTGTCCAGTCTTCCAACATTGAAAAGAAGACTCTTTTCAGGGACATCTATGAGATCCCTTGCATAGGCGGTTTCGTTTGGATCGTAGTTTGTACACACATAGCCCCTTGGTTTGTTGAGGGCATAGTAGTAGTTCCTCTCCTCCGGCTCTGCAAGCATATCGTCAACGTAGACTATGTCGTCTTCGTTGACCTTGGTTCCAAGCTCCGTGACCTTTCTGTTGTTGACCATGACACGGCCTTGGGTTATGAGCTCTTCGCAGCCTCTTCTTGAGCCAACACCGCATTTTGCAAGGTAGCTCTGCAATCGTATAGGATACTCAATCTTCATCTTCTTTCTCGAACCTCTGTCTGTCTATTTCCGAAAGCTTTGGTAGTGCGCTTATGGTCTCAAGCTTGAAGGTGTACAAGAACTTCCTAGTGGTTCCATAGAGGCATGGATGCCCTTGGACGTCCTTTCTTCCAACGACCTTTATGTAATCCCTTTCCCTTAGAATCCTTATGATGGAGTCTGAGACGACACCCCTTATCTTCGTTATCTCGCCCCTTGTGATCGGCTGCGAATACGCCACTATGGCCAACGTCTCCATTGCGGCCTTCGAAAGGCGCTTGTCTATCTTCTTTCCATAGCATGCACGAAGCTTGTCGTTGAGATTCGTGCATGGGACGAACGAAAATGTCTCCGCTGATTCCACCAATGCAAGCCCATGGTCTGCGGAGTAGAATGCCTCTGAGAGCTCTGAAAGGGCGTCTCTTGCCTTGTTCTCCTCCAGCCCTGTCATCCTGCATATCCTTTCGACGGACAGGGGTTCGTTTTCCAAAAAGAGAACAGCTTCAATCAATCTGGCGTTTTCACTTAAAGTCATCCCGTAGATTATAGCCTAAATCAAACGTCCAAGTCATCATCAAACTTGTCGTTTGAATCATCATCTACGTCTTCTTCGCCTTCCCCTTCGTTTTCGTCTTCGACTATGGAGAAATCGTCCTGGTCTTCCAGCTGGTTCTCCACAATCTCGTCGTATTGGTCATCGTAGTCGTCTGCAAGGTTTGGGTTCCAGTCCATAGGACGCTTTGTGAGGATCATGTCTCCAAACGGCTCCGGTTGGTCTACGAGGACTATTTTGTCCTTTACTGCCTCAAGGACCGCAAGGAACGAGCAAATGACATGTTCAGGTGTCTTCTTCACGAAAAGGTCTGAGAACATTATTGTGTCGCGGGTTTCAAACAGTTCGTTCATAAGCGCGACCTTCTCCTTCTCGGATACATCTTCATATATGTTGAAGACCTTCTCTTCTATGAAGTTGTAGTCCTTCATCATCTTAGCGAACGTCTCAAGGAGGTCCTGGACCGTGACGTCCTCCCAAAGCTCTTCGTCCGAGAAAGGAACCATGAACTCCGATTGCTTTCTTGCAACTACGAAGTCGTCAGACTTGTCGGTACCCATGAGGAGCTCCGAGTACTTCTTGAACTTGGAGTATTCAAGAAGCCTTTCCACGAGCTCCTCCCTTGGGTCTACATACTCTTCATCGAATTCGACTTCTATTGGAAGCATCATCTGGCTCTTTATCCAAATGAGTTCAGCCGCCATCTTGTAGAACTCCGACAGATCCTGAAGCCCAATCTGCTCCGCATTGTGGATGTATTCGAGAAACTGATCCGTAATCTGAGCGATTGGGATGTCATAGATGTTTATCTCCGCCTTCTGTATGTATGACAGAAGTACATCAAGAGGTCCATCGTATGCAGATGTGTGGAATTCTACCATTCAGCAAGCCCTGTCCTTCAAGCCTTTCCTTTATTGTTCATCTGATGATGCCGGCTGTGATGCGGTATCCGATGATCCAAACATCGCAACCCTTAGCCTTCCATCGAGTTCTGACATCACATCAGGGTTCTGCTTGAGGAACGTTATCGCATTGTCCCTTCCCTGCCCTATCTTCTCTCCGTTGTAGGAATACCAGGATCCCGTCTTCTCAAGGAAACCGTATTTCAGCGCTCCGTCCAAAAGACCTCCTGCATAGGAGATGCCTTCGTTGAAGTAGAGGTCAAGCTCCACCTTCCTGAACGGTGGTGCCACCTTGTTCTTGACGATCTTTACCCTGACTCTGTTCCCAATGAACTCATCCGCTCCCTTCGAAATGGTCTCGATCTTTCGAACGTCCATTCTGACCGAGCTGTAGAACTTGAGGGCGTTTCCGCCTGTCGTCGTCTCCGGGTTTCCAAACATGACGCCAATCTTCATCCTTATCTGGTTGATGAAGATAATGGTCGTCTTGCTCTTTGCAAGTATTCCTGTGAGCTTCCTTAGCGCCTGGCTCATAAGGCGTGCCTGAAGACCCATATGGGAATCCCCCATGTCCCCTTCCAGCTCCGCCTGTGGAGTAAGGGCCGCAACGGAGTCGACGACTATTATGTCAACGGCACCGCTTCTTACCAAGGATTCTGCAACTTCCAAGGCCTGTTCTCCGCTGTCTGGCTGGGATATCCAAAGCTCGTCGGTGTTTACTCCCAGCTTCTTTGCATAGGCTGGGTCGAGGGCATGCTCCGCATCTATGAAAGCTGCGATTCCACCAGCCTTCTGAGCCTCTGCTATTGCATGCAGCGCCAACGTGGTCTTTCCAGACGACTCAGGTCCATATATCTCAATTATCCTTCCCCTTGGGTATCCTCCAACGCCAAGCGCTTCGTCAAGCAGAATCGAACCCGATGGAATGACCTCAACGTTCTTGGATACTGAGCTGTCTCCAAGCCTCATGAGTGAGCCCTTTCCAAACTCCTTGTCTATCTGCTGCCTTGCAGCTTCAAGTGCCTCCATCTTGTGCTTGAGCATATCGTTCTCTTTGTTTTCAACAATCTTCTCTTTAGCCATAGCAAAACTCCTAATGTCTATCTAATCAACCATCCAAGATTCCAAGGTTCACTTTCCTGCGAAAAGATCGTCTGAATCCATGAAGATCGTCACAGGTCCGTCGTTTTCGTAGCACACATGCATGTGCGCCCCAAATACACCATGTTCAACGCAGAAGCCTTTGTCCCTGAGCACCTTGATGAAGTACTCATAGAGCATGTTTGCATGCTCAGGCTTTCCTGCTTCATCGTACGAAGGCCTATTGCCTTTGCGTATGTTTGCATAAAGCGTGAACTGGCTCACTACAAGGAACGACCCTTTGACGTCTCCAACGCTTAGGTTCATCTTGTCGTTCTCGTCCTTGAATATCCTTAGCTTGGATATCTTCTCCGCTATCTTCATGCAAACGCTTTCGTCATCGCTGTCTGCAACGCCGAGGTAGACCAAAAGCCCTTCCTTTATGGCTCCGACCTGGACTTCATCCACCGCAACGCTTGCATCTTTGACTCTTTGTACAACGGCTCTCATGGTTTTGTCACTTCATTCCAACGGACATAGTGTCCACGAAGAGCCTCTTGTCGGATGCCTTGAAGAATGCAGACCCAGTAACGGCTGCGTCCACACCAGCTTCATATACGTCAGGCATGGTCTTTTCGTTTATGCCTCCGTCAATTGACACGAGGTATCTCCTCTCCCTTCTTTCCCTGACAAGCCACTTCACCTTGTCAAGGCTGGAATGTATGAAGCTTTGTCCTCCAAAGCCCGGATTCACACTCATGACAAGGACTAAGTCGACTTCGTCCAGGATAGGTCCAAGCAACTCTACATCCGTTGCAGGTCTTATTGAGATACCTGCAAGGCTGCCAAGGTCCCTTATCCTCCTAAGGACGGAGACAGCGTCATCGCATGCTTCGTAGTGGACCGTCACGGCCTGGGAGCCTGCCGATACGAACTGCTCTACGTACCTGATTGGGTCGTCTATCATGAGGTGTGTATCGAAGAAAAGGCTGGAATGAGGCCTTGCGTCCTGGATGAACTTTGGACCAAACGTTATATTGGGGACGAACGATCCATCCATGACGTCAAGGTGCACCCACGGTGCTGTGCTTTCATCGATTTGCCTCAACGCTCCCCTCATGTCCGAAAAGTCCGCGGACAGAACTGAAGGGGCTATCTTCACTCTTCTTTCCATATACCACAACATATAGCACCAATCGTAGACTTTTTGAAGCCCATACGATCCGTTTTCAAGAAATTTCCTTAACATTTCAATAGTATTTCACCACAAATTTTGTACATAATATGCAAAATTATGCAAAAACACCATACAAACCCCATGAAGATCCAAAAAATGCCAATGGAGGTCAACGATGCTCGGCAGAAGCATAATTTTGTTGCCCAAAAGATTTTTTTATGCTACCTTATGAATGTAGATTAAAGATAAAGAACAAAAGCACATACCTGAGCAGGCGAATGTCTGCCCTTTTTTATTTACCTTTCACCTACGATGAAAGCAGGAAGCAGAACAAGGAGCAAAAAATGACTGCAACTGAAGTTAGAGACTTGATTAGCAATGATTTATGGCAGAACACCAATATAGCCTCTGTGGGTGTGGATGATTTCAAGAAGCTTGACGAAGCCGCTGCGAAGCTTACAGAGGCGGAGGACAAGCAGGAGTTCAAAAACGCATGCGAAGCCCTGTTGGAGGAGAACCACAGCAACTCGATAGCCATAAGATATCTGGCAACCATAACAGGCCGCCATCCAATGGATGACAGGTATATCTTCACGGTACTGGAGCAGTACTACGAAGCTTCAAGGTGGGACGAGGTCATCTACCTAGGCAACAAGATACTTGCGTTCAACGAAAGCTCCTATGCCCTCAAGGTCCTTGCCGACTGCTACGAGACACTCAAGGACGAGGAGAAGAAGATAGAGACTTGGGAAAGACTCGTGAAGGTCGACTTCGAAGAGACTGAGGTCCTCTACAAACTTGCCTCTTATTTCGAAGCCAAGGGAGAGACCCAGACGGCCCTCAACTACTACCGCAGCATAATCCGCAGGCACATAAAGGCACAGGATCTCACGGCTCTCAAGAACGTGTGGACCAAGATCGTCTCCCTCAAGGGAGAGAGCCCTGAATACCTCATTGGGCTTGCATCCAAGATAGCGGATTCAATGGGAAACGAGAAAGGCGTGTACTTCCTCAACTACATATACGAGAAGGGAAACTTCGACACCAACACCAAAATCGACATACTGAAGGCCATAATCAAGTACGCACCGCATGACCTTGCGTCAAGGGACCAGCTCATTGAGCTGTGGAAGGACAAATACAAGGACAATCCAAGGCTTGAGTACTGCCTCAACAATACCGGAATCCTAAACGACTACCTCAACATCAACGTTGCAATTGAGAAGTTCGAAAAGGAGATCGAGTTCGTGGAGGGTGCGTTCGTGTACCACGAGACCTGGAAGCTTGGAAGGATAATGAAGATCCTCAAGGACGAGATGCAGATAATGTTCGCAGGCAAGGGTACACACACGATGAGCTGCTCCATGGCGTTCAAGAGCCTGAGGGTCCTTCCAAAGAGCCATATCTGGGTTCTCAAGGCTGCAGTTCCAAAGGAAAGGCTTGCTGCAAAGTCCAAGCAGGACATCCAGTGGGGGCTAAAGGTCCTTCTCTCCTCTTTTGGCAATCAGGCTTCGTTTAAGCAGATGAAGGCTGAGCTCTGTCCTTCAGTTCTCTCTGAGAAGGAGTATTCCACATGGGCTGCAGCGGCAAAGAAGGAGCTTACTACGAACCCATACTTTGGCATAAGCGAAAGCTCTAACGACATCTACGTTCTTAGGACAAGCCCAATAACGTATGAGGAGAAGACCCTAAGTCTCTTCAAGAACGCAAAGGACATCTACGAGAAGATAAAGATAATGAAGGATTTCATCGCCCACAAAGGACAGACCGACAGCGATGAGTTCTCCAACATGGTCGCATTCTTCGAAGGAAAGGCCCAGACCTCCGGCAACGAAGGCATCATAGCATACCTTGTCCTCAATGAGCTCAAAGGCCGCAACGGAATGAGCTTCGTGAACGTCAACGGCACGTTTGCAGACTACTATGCACGCATTTCCAACGTTGGCTCGTTCTTCACATCGATACAGGATGCAGAGCTCAAGAGGGCCTTCATAGACGGCATCATGGACAGCGAAGAGAACTGGCAGGACATCCTCATCTCTCTCTATCCATTGTACATGACGACCTACATGGCCGACTGCATCCGCAAAGGTCCACGCAAAAATGCATTGACCAAAGTCCTTGCACAGGCCGCCCTCAACTACAAGGACGACCCCGACTTCTTCCTCTACCTTGACAAGACGTTCTCTGACAAGGATTGGGCAAAGGCCAAATGCTCCTCAGAGTCCCTTCTTCTCACCAAGCTGTCCCTCCTTGCCGTCGTCAACAGGAAGATAGACAACCAGACCGATGTCTCTGAGAACAAGAAACGCCAGAAGCTTTTGGACGCCAACCTCTTCACAGAGGATAGACTCGTCTACCGCTATCTTGACCAGGCCGATGCCTATCAGGCACAGAAGCTCTACTCCATGCTCAAGGGCATACCTGACATAGAGAACAGCAAACTCTCTGTGAAGCACTACATCTCCACGAAGTTCCCTGAGGACTGGGAGGCCATAACAGGCGACAATCCAAACAAAGCCATAGACAAGAAGAAGATAATTCCAAAGGGACTTCTGTGCACTCAGGCTTTGCTTGATGCAAAGACAGCCGAACTCGACCATATCATGAACGTTGAGATTCCTGAGAACTCCAAGGAGATTGGAACTGCAAGGGAGCTTGGAGACCTTCGTGAGAACGCCGAATACCAGTACGGCAAGGACAAACAGAAGAACCTCAACTTCCTTATGAACAAGCTCACGGACGAAATCTCCGTAGCCCAGGTCGTCAAGCCTGAGGACGTTGACATCCAGTACGTAAGCTTTGGAACAAAGGCCACATTCCATGACAACGCCACAGGCGAGGAAGTGACCTACACCATCATGGGACCATGGGAGTCCGATCCAACCAAGAACATCCTCAACTTCAAGGCCCCACTTGGCCAGAAGCTCTACAACCTTGAGAAGGGAGAGGAAACCAAGTTCACCATAAACGGCGTTGACTACGACTACACCGTCAAGGACATCCAGTTGGCGGATTTCTAATCCCCTACCCTATTCCAAACGACAAAGGGCTGCACCACAAGGTCTTATCGACCATGGTTGCAGCCCATTTGTTTGTTAAACTCCTTGATATTTAAATACCCGTAGTTCATTTTGTTCAACTTTAACGAGGTATTGCTTCTATTGCTTTTGATATTAGCTCCTTATCCCCTTTGTAGTAGTACCAAAGAAGTCTATCAAATTGCTCTCTTGTAATATTCGGTTTTACTTTGCTAATGACTTCATCAATCACATCTCTATATCCTCTATAGTCGAAGTTGTCTTTGAATTGGCTTATTGAGCTCTTATGTCCTTTCAGAAATGTCAATGCCCTATTTTTTCCTACATAACGATAAATGTAGTACGGTAAAACAGCTTGGACAACGTTATCGTAAATGCAGTAGGCATCAGAGTGAAACTGATACCGTGCTACATACGTACAAAGCTTTGAAGCAAATGAAAACTTTGAGAAAACTTTCGTATTTCCTCTTGAAACATACTTGACAGCTTTTGCCAACTCGTTTACTACATTGGCATCTCCATTTTCTATTCTTCCAAGGAGTTTATCAGATTCAAAAATAAAATCAACCATTCGAATTACACCTTGCGAGTTGGCTGGATTTTTATCATTTTTATTGGTTGTTCTCTCTGTTCCGGATACCGATAGGTGTGTAGAGTTTTCTCTGTCTATTGCTTTACAGATTTTTTCGATGCTTTCTTTGTTTTTTGTCCAATCAATCTCTCCATTGGAATAATGTTGTATTAGCCATCCGGATGAGTTTTCATGGCTTGGATTGAATGAGTTCCTATACGTGCTATCAACAATTCTGCAAGCAAATTCAATTAATTCGATATTGTTTCGAGAAAGTTTAATAAAGGGTCCATCTTCAAAAAAATCAAGTTTTAATTCATTGTTCATGTTTTTCTATAAGTTTTTTTGGCTAGAAAGCTCTTATTGCTCTTACACAACGCTCATAATCGCGATGATTTTCGAATTGATGTCCTCTATAATCAAACAGCTGATAGCTTGCCCATGTTGAGTCAGATTCAGAGCTTGACCAGTAGATGTCATTTGAAAACGACCCAAGACCTTTCTTTTGAAGGTTTTTGTACATAAGGTTTAGTTCTTCCTTACTGGGGAGGAACCAGTCATCATACCCTTTAATTTCGTAGTCGAGACATTTCCTTGCTGCATATTCAACAAGTTTCTCTTTTGAACTTGAATAAGCTTTTCCATCAATATCCATATATGTAACAAGTCGTTGTGTGTTGTATTTCCCTGAACCTATGGCTTTTGTAGTTCCAACAACATAGGCAGTTTTTCCATCAGGTTTGAAATAGCCAAAGATAGCGTAACCCGCGATATCAGATGATGCAGCCTCAAGGTATCTCCATCCATCAGAGTAGAAACCCTTGTCGTAAAACACCAATCCTCCTGCGGGTCCTATATCACCAATTGAATAGCTTGAATATGTGCCATTAGACTCTTTTCCATGATATCCAACTTCGTAAACCTCACTGTTTTTCCACTCATTATAGATAACTTTTGAAAGATTAAAATCATCGTAGTAGTCATTGATAAAGCTTACGTTGGAGTTGTCGCCTTTGGAAGACAATTCGATGGTGTTCAATTCTCCCCAGTAATTTTCTGTTAAGTCGAATTCTGGTTGCTCTTTTCTATCTGTTGTTATGCTTATTTGTCCACAGTCGATGAAATTCGAACTATTTACCGATGCTGAAAATTCTGAGAATGTACAGTTGTTAAACTGTATCTGTAATGCTACACTGTTGCGTAATAGAGAAATCCTGCAACAATTATATGTCACATATTTCTGAATATCTTGTTCCGAAACAACATTCGTGGAAGAGACAATATTGTTGTATACAAAACAACCATATGAAATAAAGTCACGACCTGTGAATACATTTCCATCAACGTTTGTCGAATACAAGAGTACTATGTCACCATTAATTTCGTTGTTTGCAACAAGATTGTTTCCAGTGCAAACGTTTCCATTTATCGTGGAATTCTCAAGATTTCCAATAAGGTAACTGTTGCTGCTGTTTTTATCCTCATATCCAACTGCCCAACCATTTGCAGTTATCAGTGCATGGTCTATATCGCAACGTCCGCTGATTCCATCAGTAAGACCTGATATGTCGGCATATGAAATTCTGCTTTCTTCACTTCCTATGAATTTGATTCCCTTCCAGTTTCCAGCTCCGTCTTCTACACCATATACCTTAATCCTTTCGTCTTCCGCTCCAACGGCATTGATGGAACCTTCCACCTGAATGTAGAAAGCCCCCTGAATCTGGATTTCGACGCCTGGGTCTATGACCAACGTCTCTCCCTTTGGGACGAGGACGTTGTCCGTGATGACATATGGCTTGCCGTCCTCGTTTTTGGTCAGGTGCAGCTTCTCACCTGAAAGGGCACCGGACAACTGGACCTTGTCGTTCTTCACTACAATGTTCGTACTCATTGTATCTGAAACGTTTCCAGCACCGTCCTTGACCCTTACATGGAGGGTGTACTCGCCCACTTCGTCAGAGATAAGCAGAGTGAACGGGTTGTAGTACGCCTGCTCCTCGACTCCATCGAAGAAATCAGCTGTCGTCCCCTGTATCCATTTGATTCCGCTCCCCTTCTCGTTGGTGTAGAGGTAGAGATAGACCTCCCTGCCGTTCTCCGTGCTTCTGCCTATGTTCGCGGATATGTTCGTTATCACAGGGGCTGTCGTATCCTTCATTGAGACGGGCTGTTCCTTGTTGTAGTCTACAAGTGCAAGCGGTTCGTATGTGTCTGCTGCTATGTCATAGGACTGAGAGTCCCATCCATCCTTCTCGAACGTTATGGTGTGGCCCTTGGATGCGACCACGTTGCCTATGTACCAGTATCCTGCGGCGTTCGTCATGGTCTTGAGTTCGACGGAACCAAGTGTTGTTATCCTCACCGTCACTCCGCTGTAGTCCTCAACACCTTCCATCGAGATGTTTCCATACAGCGTCACCGCATCGGGTATGAGCTCTATGTCCTCTATCTCAATGTAGGGTGAAGGTTCAATGGCTACTATCTTTGTGACCTTCCTTGCGTTCTCCCTCGTGAACTCCAGAGTATACGTACCCACAGGTACATGCTCGAACGAGTACCTTCCGTCCTTGTCCGTGGTGTACGAGAACGATGAAAGCTCGGCTATCTTCACGGTTATGCCGTCGTACTCGGCTCTTGTGAGGCCGTATATGGTCACCTTTCCATACACCCTTGGGACGTTCAGGCACTTGAGCTGGATGTCAGGTATCGCATAGGTGGAGTTTGTAAGCACAGGTATGGTCGAGGCATAAGATGTCGTCTCGAAATCCCCGTACTCGAACCTGAGCCCTCCGGGGTAGTTGCCAGATGGTACGCTGAAACTATACGAACCATCGGAATCGGTTATGGTGGTGTAGTCAGTGCCAAGAAGACTGACTTTTATTCCCTGATGGTTTGTAAAACCTTCCAGCCTTACAAGTCCTGAAATGAAACCTCTGGAAACCAGAAGGTTTGCCGTATCCAATGTTATGATAGTATCCTTCAGTACGTTCACAACCCCAACGGTGTGGGTGCTGTAGTTGTTCATCGTGATGACGACCCTGTATTCACCTGGCTTCATGTTAACAAGGCTGTAGTCGCCGTCTTCGTTGGAGATTGCCGAATAGATGAGGGAGGTCTCCCTTGTATTGGTGGCCGTCACCAAGGCTCCGCTATGATCCGTGCGTCCCTCTACTGTGACCTTTCCGTTGACGTAGCGCACACCGCTGGAAAGAGTCTGCACCGGAATCATCTTCGTTGCGGAAGGCAGTACGACCACATCCTCCACTATAGCCGTGTCGAACCCGGACCTGGAGGCATAGAGTGTATACGTACCTGCTTTCACATCGTCTATATGGAACCTTCCTGCATTGTCGGTACTCGAGGTGTATGTCCTCTTGCCTTCTGTATCTCTGATCATGACTGTGGTTCCAGTGGCGTCGTCCTGAGAATCAAGCAGAATCGTTCCTTCAACGATTCCAGTGTTCCTATAGAGTAAGATGTCGTCCAACTGGACCACGGGATGCTCATCCTCGTTGGTCTTGGAACCTCTGACGGTCACGGATTCGCTCATTGCACTGTCGAAATCGGATTTGAGGCTTGTCGCTCTGAGTGTATATGTCGCCTCAGGAACGTTGTAAAGACTGAAGTCTCCGTCTCCATCCGTGAATGCACTGAATGAGGTTCCTGGAATGTAGACGAGTATGTCATAGTGTTCGGTTTCACCGTCAAGCTTCACGTTTCCCTTTATCGTTCCAAGCGGCTTTATGGAAACGGAACCCACATCGTTCCCTTCGTTTATGGCGGCTGTGACGTTGCTGAGCCATCCACCATAGCCGATTGTAGATGGTTCGGATACATCCTTGCTCATGGATTTCTCGTTGGAAGTCTCGGGCTTCACAGTGGAGAACAGGATGTCGTAGCTTTCGGTCTCCCTGAGACCTGAAACCGAGAACGTGCCGTCGGAATTGGCACGGCTTATGTTCCTGGTCTCGCCGTTGCACACGACCTTGATCCATACATCGGAACCTGATACGCTTCCGTTTCTTGGAAGGTCCAAGGTTCCCTTCACCGTGGCGCTCGTGCTTTCAAGAGTCGGCGTTTCGGGAATCTTCTGCTCACATGAAACAAATGACAGAACAATTGCCAATATAAGAATCAGAACTACAGATTTGCTTCTCATTTTCATATCCTCTAACGATTTCTTTTATGTTTTATCATTGTGTTTGTCCGCTTCGATCAATTATGAATGGAATGGTTGTTTCTGATACGTTTACCCATTCATCGGCTGTTAAAAGAATCTTCATAACATGATCTCCATCTTCATAATCTGCAGGGGCGAATCTAAACGGAATGTTTTTTTCGTAATAGTAGTTATATTCTCCATCTTCCAGTTTCTCATCAATATAGATTTTGCACTGGAAATGACCTGGTTTTTCAAAGGTTGTACATATTGAACCGATGAAAACATTGTTGTTTGTGATTTTTGTCAAAGATTGAAGACTACAGGAAACGACCTTTGGAGCTGCATATGATACATTTACTATTTTTATAGGCAATTCCAATGATTCAGTCTTGCATTGGACAAGCAAATCCAAAGTCCCGTTTTTCTTCAACATGTCAAGGTTTATACTCTCCTCTGATACAATGCATGTACCCGTATACGAAATCCATTCGGAATTGAACAATTCTTCGAGAGTTTGTCCTATCCTATAATGTGAAATCGAGCCCTCTGTTTGCATTTCTAAACTGATTTGTATGTCTTCTCCCTTCTTTACGGCATTAAATACTGGATTGGCTTCATAATCCGCAAAGTTTTTTCCTTTGTATCCTGCAAATGTCCAAGGTTGAGAAACATAGTTTGACCAATCCGCATAAGGACCTTCAGGAGTGAACAAAGAGGAATCATGTTTTCTCCAGTTCTTGTCATTGATGAAGGAAACATACTTGATGCCATAGTACTCCGCTTCTTTCATCTTGTTCGTATTCGCTTCCCCCCAGAAGTTGTACCGCATATCATATTCAAGGTCATCATCTCCTTCAGGGAAGACAAACTGATCAGAATGATTGTCTGTAAAATTGCAGAATGATGTATCTGTAATATATGAAAGTGAAAAATACTTTTTTAGGTTCACGAATTCACAATTAATAATCTTAACTTCCCTTCTGGAAGGATCTCCGCTTACTTGTACAGTGCCACAAGACTCAAAGGAACAGTTTGAAACATCACCTGAATCAATGGAAATGTGGACATAATCATATTCTGAAAAACTGTTGTTTACAAAAACATTATCAGTATTGCTTGAATTTTCAACTATATCGCATACTTTATAATCGCAATCTCCTACAAAAGTATTTTCATAGATATACAGAGAGTTAAAAGAGCTTGTTAGGTTCCAAGTAGCTACATATACGGCTCCAATTATATTGTTTCCTACAAGTAAACCTCCGAAAGGAATTTTACTGAAGTCAAAACCAATGGCATAACAAGAGGAGTAAATGCGAGAGTTGCTTAATATTAGGTTTCCACCTATTCCGTTCATCATATTATTGATATCAACGAATGAAAGGATATTGCCGGACTTGTAATTAAACGAATAGCCTTTTCGTTCGACTTCAAGAGGAGAATATGTTGTAACAATGCCTTTCCAATCCCCAGAAAAGCCTTCATGTCCAGTGATGTCCGACACAAAGTTTTGTGTACTATTGAAAACTATTCTCTCATCTTCTGTCCCCACAGCATATATGTATCCATCTACTTTCAGAGTGTAGTATCCATTGAAGTACACATCGACTCCAGGGTCTATGACAAGTGTGGATTCTGCAGGTACAATGACGTCATCTGTGATGATTATTGGACTATCGTCTTTTGTCCAATGAAGGTCTTCACCCCTTAGTATTCCATGATATGTTTTTATCTGGTCAACAAGTTCAATGGATACCTCTGTGGTTTCAGATATATTTCCGGCGCAATCCCTCAATCTGATTCTCAGAGTCTTGACTCCATTCGTTTCATCTGGAATCTCGATTTGTTTGGTGCTCATAAATGTCAACCACTCAGAGCTGTCGTAGTTGTCTCTCCAGGCATATTGCATCAAATCGACTCCGCTTCCAAAATCGGATGCATCAATGCTGATTGTCACTTTCCTCGATCCCGTGGTATTTGCACCTTCATTGATTCTGACTGAGTTTATCGTTGGAGCTTCTACATCTTCCAATAAAACCTCTGGCATTTCTCTGACTTCAAGTGGATCAAGAGATGGCTGTATGGTCTGCGTCTGTGACTTCCAACCATTTTTCGAATATGTAACAGAGTACTCTTCAAATGAAGGTATTCCGCCTATTTCATATCTTCCTGTATTACTTGATATGGATGTTAAAATCTTGTCTTCCACATTGATTTCGACATTTATACCTGAATTATCTTTCATTCCGTCAAGAGAAACCGTCCCTTTTATCGAACCTGTATTCGAGAAAATTTTTATGACGCCAATATCTATTGGATCGGATACTCCTACAACCACATCGATTGGGTAGGACGAACAGTTTTCCCTATCAATCCTAAAAGTGTAACTTCCGAGAGGAATGTGATTGAAAGAGAACCTACCATCTTCTGATGTTATAAACGAACCCAATTCCGGATGGTTGTCGATTGTAATTGTCACGTTGGAATTCTCCACATCCTCAATACCTGTAAATACATCCACGATACCTATCACGGAATTGTGCGTTGCCGTAAGCATAGATTCGTTTATCGTGACATAATTGTCCATGAACAAAGAAATTGCGTTGAGTTCTGAGGCTGAAGCGAAATCCTCCATGCTGAACCTGACACCGCTATAATTACCTTGAGGAATATAGAAGGAGTAGGCGCCGGTCGAGTCTGTTGTAGATGTTTCGAAGATTTCAGATCCCTTCATCAATTCGACACTAATGCCCTCGTTGTTCGTCCTACCTTCCAGTAAGACCTTTCCTTGTATGGTTCCTCTGGCGATCTTCAGTTCTACATGGATGTCCGGGACCGAGCCTGCAATTACATTAACATTGGATATGGTCTCCGTGCGGTAGTTCGTCTTCGATACGTTCAGCGAATAGTTCCCAGCATTCATACCTGCAAGCGTGAAATACCCGTCAGCGTTGGAGATTGCTGAGTATACTAGACTTTGGTCTTCGACATTAGTGGCCGTAATCAGTGCTCCGGAGAAGTCCGTAGCCTCCTCCAGCTGAACCCTTCCCGTAATCGAACGGGTAGCGACCTTCAAAGTGACCGCATCGATCGTCCTGTCTACGGATGCCTCTATGTCGAAGTGGTCCGTGGTCTCGGTTGCGAAGCCGTCCTTGGATGCTATGACCCTGTATGTCCCGGGAGCTACATCGCTGAATACGTATTCTCCCCTTTCGTTAGTTGTTGTAGATGGACTTTCTCCGTTGGAGTCCTTGTTCGAAAGCAGTACTGCCACACCTTCGTGGCTTGCAGAGCCGTCTAGGACGACCGAGCCTTTGACCGTGACCCTCTCGTTCACAAGTACTATGGAGTCAACGGAGGAAACCTTCCCCTTCTCGACTGTGACCTGTATAGGTGAACTAGGGATGAATCCGTCCTTTGTAGCAACGAGGTAGTAGCTTCTAGGTTCGACGCCCGGAATCTCGAACATCCCGTTCGAATCGACTGTGGCCGAATATGTAGTGGTTATGGAGGATACGCTCTTTATCTCCACCCTTGTACCTACTGCTGACGTCTGCCCCTTCAACGACACGAAGCCTGCAACGGCTCCTGTGGAACGGATGAATTCATTGGAAGATAGGTCTATTTTAGTCGTTTGGCCTGCAACGGACGAAACCTCTTCCCTTGTTATCGTGTCATAGCCTGCCTTGGAGAAACCGAGCGTATAGACTCCCGGGTGGACATTTAAGAACAGATATGACCCTTCCTTGTCCGTTGCAGCCACATATGAATAGCCTTCGCTATTGTCCATCGCCGTTATCAGAACACCTGAGAGGTCCTCAAGACCCTTGATGGAGACCGTTCCAGAGATGTTTCCTCCGTTGGCAAGCAAAGACAGTGAATCCATAGTCGTGTTCCTTCCTGCTTCCATTTGGATTCCATCCACGGTCTTGGTGACGAATCCACTAGATGTCACTGTAGCATTGTACGTTCCAGGTTCTATGCCCGATATCAGGAGGCTTCCGTCATTCGAGGTGCTACCTGTGTAGGAGTTCGTTCCATCCGTGAGCATGACGGTGGTCCCGCTGTGGTCGCTGGTTCCGGTCTTCGTTATCGTCCACACGAGGTTGCCTGCGTTCTTCACAAGGGTGATCGTTCCAGGGACGTTCGCCACAGGGTTCGCCGTGTCGTCGTCCGAATGGAGGACGATTCCATCCACCATCCTTGGCATGTAGCCTGACGATGTGAACCTTATCGTATATGGCTTCGCGGACTGGGGCACGTTGTAGATGCTGAAGGATCCATCGGCATCCGTCATCGCAAGGAAGGATGTGCCGGGGATGTATGCGGTCGTGTCGTAGCCGTCATTCGCCCCATCCTTCTTCACTATGCCTTTGATGGTTCCAAGGGGCTTGACCTTGACCGAGCCTACACCGGCCTGTTCGTTCATCGATGCGGTGACATCGTTGAGCCAGCCGCCGTAGCCGTTGCTCGAAGCGGCCTTTGATGCTGATTTGGAGCCTATGTCACCTGGTTCCTCTGTGGTCAGCAGTATGCTGTAGGCCTTGCCTTCCTCAAGGCCCGAGACCTTGAACGAGCCGTCGTTTGAGACCCTGCCTGTATGGACGACCTTGTCACCCTCCATTATGCGGATGAAGAAGTCGCTGCCGGATACATTTGCTCCAGCGGGTATCGAAACGGTGCCCCTTATCGTAGGGGTTGTATCCACGGTTACAGGATTCTGGTCGCACGATACGAGTGCGGCGAGAAGCGACAGGACGACGATGGAAATCAGCGGAAACCTCTTCATGATGGACCTTCCTTTGTATATCTGTATGTTTTTGTTTCTCTATTGTCTAAAGCCCGAACATGTATCCTGCGGAGGCAACGAAGCCTCTGCGGTGCATGACACCCTGGGGCTTGTCCCCAAGGAGCTCGCCCTTGGCCTTCGATGGAACGGCATCGTAGAACACCCTTGCATCGAGCACGAGCCTTCCAGGTCCAAGGTCGAACCCCACGTCGAAGCCGGCCACTGCTCCAAAGGTGAAGCCGTCCATGTCAACGGAGCCCTTGAGGTCTCCGTAGCCCTCTATCGAATATGATATGTTCGCAGCAGTCAGCGGAAGCGATATATAGGCACCAACAAGAGCAGATACCTCCACAGGCCTCCTTATGAAGCTCCACGAAAGAAGCACAGGTATGTCCAATGTGGAGTACGATACGTGGACGTCCAGCAACCTTCCCGTGGAGTCGTCGTAAAGTCCAAGGACATCGATTCCCGTATCCCTACAGAACGAAAGCTCGAGCTGCAACTTGAGCGTGTCGGCGAATCTGTAGAAGACCGCAAGCGTCGGAACGAATGCCATAGGCGTCTTCTCCGCTGGCTTCGCACCTGTACCCACCATGTCCTCGTGGGCTTTGTTGAACCCTATCGAGACGCCTCCCCTCAGACCAATGGAGAACCTTTGGTCACCTATGTCGGACGAACCGCCTTCGAGTATGTTGAGGAAGGATGCATCGTATTTGATTTCGTATGTCAAATGCTTCAGTACAAGTGTGGTTTCGACGTCTATGAGCTGTATGTCCAGGCTGTGGCTGGAGACGTTCCCCGAGGAATCCGCGACCACCATCATCCTAGCACCGAGCATGTGCCCTATGGACACCGCCTGGTCGTCGTCCACGAGCCCGCTCGTCTGGAACTCGAGCTCCGAGACTATGGCGTCTATGTTGCTGCGGTCGAGCACAAGGCAGCCTTTATCCGCAAGTCCAATGCCAAGGTCACTGGAAAGGCGCTGTGCGAAGGCATTGCTTCCCGAATCCTCAGCCACTACCGCCACAGTGGACGAACCTATGGCCTTCGAAAGCTCCTTGGCTGCATCCTCGAGCACCGCATCGTATGCCATTGCATTCGTGGACGCCGCAGATATTGGCAGACACATCATAAGACAGACAGCCGCCATGGCGATGGTGGCTGCGATCCTTCTTGTTCCTTTCATATATCAGACCTCTGTTGGATATCAGTATGAGTACGTGTCCTCCAGGATTGAGGACAGCTTTGAGTCGAGCTCTTTGACGAACGAGGACACGGCCCTCGCCTTTGCTCCTTCGTAGCTCTGGTGCCCCTCCCTGCCCTTGGAGGATTCGACCATCACGGCCTCGTTTCCTGCAAGGTCGACGAAGGAGACCTCCGCATTGTAGAGCGCGAACGTGAACGAGGAGGCCACGCCTGTGCCCTTCTGTTCGCTCCAAGTGATTTCGACGACGACCTTGGCGGTTGGGGTTTGGCTTCCGTTGGAGATCGAAAGACCGGCATCCGTGAGTATCCTGCCTATGGAGGCCTTCACCGCTCCGCTGTCGTCTCCTGAAACCTCGACTTCGAGGACTATCGCTTTCAAAGCCGTGTCGTGGAGGCCGTAGCCCTTGGACATGTCGATGAACGGAAGCGAGTCGCCGGAAAGGTAGTTGTACATCACTGTGGAGACGTTGCACTCGTTGCATAGCCTCACATACTCTACGGCCTTCTCCAATGCCTTCAGTGTGCCTAGGTTCTCAATAACATCGTATTCAATGGACTGGAGTCTTTGAAAGGTGGAATCAAGCTTGGATTTGTAGTACTCGGCGGTGGTACGCCTTTCCATCACCGCAAGGGATATGTGTTCGCCGTCTTTGGTTGTACGTTTTGCTATCTCCACGCCGTAGAGGTCTTCAACGTTCACCATCGAGGAGACCATGCTGGCGAAGATCTCGCTGGAACCCTCTGTGCTGGCACCATCCCTTTCGACGGACGATTCCATGTACGTCCTCGAGACCGTGGACTGCACCTGCATACCGAACAGCGATGCAAGCTCCTTGCGTGCGGAGAGGTCCGCCTCCTCTGCAGTGGCACCACTGCCTACGGCGCATATGTACCTGTCCTTGTCATAGCCTTTGTAGGGGTTTGTGGTCCACGCAGTGGATGAGCATGAGGCCAGAAGCAGAATGGTCGAGAGAACCAGTCCTATGGGCTTTGCAGAGGCCTTCATTCTTCGACCTTGAAGTATTCGTCCATGACCTTGTCGAGCCTTGCCATCACAGCCTGTACGTCGACGTCGTCCGCGAAAAGCGTTTTGTCGGAACACGTGGTGGCTATCGCATTGTCTATCTGGGCCCTTACGTTCTCGACCTTGAGGCTCCTCAGAACCCAAACGCCGCCAAACTCACTGTCATGCTTGTGCTGTCCATCCTCGTAGTGGGCATGCTGCTCACATCATGCGCCACCAACCACAGGGTCGCACTCTCCATGAACAAGGGCGTCGTAGGAAAGAACGGCATCCCAAGGCCGGACTGGGTGATACAGGACCAGTCGAACTCCAAGACCCATTATGTCTCCGGCTATGGTTCGGGCAGGACCTTCGACATAGCAAGGCAGAAGGCCCAGCTTGCAGCAGACGCCGAGCTTGCCATATGGATTTCGAACACCGTAGAGGCCGTAAGGGAACGCTATGTCGAGCAGAACACGGACAACTATTCCGACAGATTCCTTGACAGATGCAAATAAAGGCAAAGTCTCCCGAAGCATATACAACACTTATGCTGCGCC